>ERZ1292629.856-Hain-H43-01um-R1-856-length-32896-cov-6_pt1 | contig 21830 bp, 29 predicted proteins | sample MGYA00564399_ERZ1292629 | MGnify/ENA primary metagenome ERZ1292629 (study PRJEB36523, sample SAMEA6512636) | groundwater metagenome | collected 2019-01-08 | study: AquaDiva: Metagenomics assemblies of 32 groundwater samples | reverse complement strand
CGGGACCCGGAGGTACTACCCCCGCTACTGCAACTGTGAGCGTGGGAGCGGCAACAGGAAATATCCTCATTAAACGAGTAGGTCCTTCACTGACGGTCACGGATGCACCAGCAGGAACACTTGCGCGGTATGATGGAGGAACAACAGATGCTGCAAACCCATCATCATTTCCGAGTGTTGCAATAGGGGCACATACACTTTCTGCAACAGATGCCGTAGCATACACGGAAACCGCAGGACATTGTGATTACCTCATCGGAAACGCTGAATGTTCTGTTGCCACATTTATTGATACGGTTACATGTGCCGCAGGATACTGCAATGTCTCGGGTACCAATGGAACCGTCAGTACCGGCAATGTTCGCAAAGTTGCATTTCTGTATACACCAATCTCTGCCCCCTCAGTCACCCTCACCGCGAACCCAACCTCAGTGGTATTCAATGGAACAAGTAATCTCACATGGAGTGCCACAGGAAATATCACCAGTTGTACCGCAAGTAACAATCAAGCAAATCCAAACTGGACAGGAGCGAAAGCAACATCAGGAGGTCCGGTAACCACCGGAGCACTCACCGTAACAACCATCTTTACATTAAGTTGTACGGGACCCGGAGGTACTACCCCCGCTACTGCAACTGTGAGCGTGGGAGCGGCAACTCTTTTTGTGAGTCTTGCGGTTGCTCCTGCGTCTGGAACTGTTCCGCCTCCTTTTACATCTGTCCTTACAGCGACCGTGTCTGGAACTGCAATAGGAAATATCACATATCAATTTGATTGTACGAATGACGGTATCTATGAAAATACTCAAACGATAGCAGGAACAACTGCAACGTTCTCATGTACATATTCATTAACTTCTACTGCAAAAGTTTTTGTAACGCGTCAGGCTATTACTGCGCAGGATACAAAACTCGTTACTGCGAACCCCGCAGGATCATTCACCATAACTCATAGCAAAAGATTTGAGCCTGACCCGACAGTACCTGCAACTGCTGACTGCCATTATTATCCTGCTAGCCCACTATGTAACATTGATTACTCCGGTGGCACTGAACCATCTCGCAAAGCTCATTTCTTTAAAGATATAGGTATCGCACAGCTTGAATCAGATATTACATATCTTCAGATTCACTGGACTGGTCCATTACCCGAACCCATATTTCTTACAATTGACGTGGTTGATCGTGATGATCGAACAGATGGATTATATGGCACTAATAATTGCCCAGTTGCCCCACTTGTTATCGCAACACCTTGTGCTAATGGTGTTGGTGATGCAATTGATGGGGGCAATGTCTATCCAAATGGTGTGGCCATCCCAAGTCCATCAACTTCAGGATTCCTTTACTATTTCAATGGGGATCCTTCTCAAACGTTTACGACTATAGTTCCAAATGGTCTTGGCCAGTATGCCCCAGTGCAGCTCAATGCATTAGTTCAGAATCCACCAGGACAGATAGGGGGAAGATATATTGTATATGTAAAAGGGATAGGTACCTCAGGAAAAACATATATCGATCAAGTTTTGCTTGTTATCGGTCTAAATACACCAGGATACAGGGAGAAATAATACAAATCGTATGATATATGAATTTTATGGCGACGAGTGTCCTCATTGTATGAGTATGAAGCCGATTATCGAAAAACTAAAACAGGAGGGAGTTAGCATTGAATCGTATGAAGTGTGGCATAATGAAGATAATTCTCATAAACTTGAGAAGTTTGATGAAAACCATTGTGGAGGTGTCCCATTTTTTATTAATCCAAATACAAAGAAATGGATTTGCGGTGAAACCACGTACGAAGAATTAAAAGATATTGCCACAGAATAATTTTTGACCGTAAGCCCGCGGGCTGATATTATTTACTCATGTACGACCTGATTATTGTTGGCGGCCCGTCTCAAACGAGGCTCGCCGATTTCGAAATTGTATGTACGATTTAATAATAGTTGGCGGTGGCCCTGGCGGAGTTGCGGCGGGTGTGTATGCGGCACGAAAACAGCTTCATACGCTTTTAGTAACTGAATCATTTGGAGGGCAATCAGAAGTTTCAGCGGATATCCAAAATTGGATAGGCACGAAAAGCATTTCCGGTATTGATTTTGCACAAAACCTTGAAGCGCACGTACGGGCTCAAGAGTCGATTACAATTGTTACGGGTGAGAAAGTATATCGAGTGTCACAAACGAATGATAAGATCTTTTTAGTTTCTACTGACGGGGGAGTAACGTATCGCGGGCGGACAGTTATTGTGGCTTCTGGCGCACGTAGACGCAAACTGGGGGTGCAAGGTGAAGATGAATATAATGGTCGAGGCGTTGCATATTGTTCCACATGTGACGCGCCGTTTTTTAAAGGTAAAGAGGTGGCAGTTGTTGGTGGTGGCAATGCTGGGCTTGAAGCCGTACTTGATCTTGTACCATATGCTTCAAAAATTTATTTGCTTGAATTTGGAGAAAAGCTCAAGGGAGATCCTATTACGCAAGAAAAAGTTGTTCACTCTCAAAATGTACAAGTTATTTTTTATGCCGAGACAACAAAAATTTATGGAGATAAAGATAGCAAATTTGTTGGGGGGATTGAATATCGAGATGCAAAAAAAGATGCGATTAAACGACTTGTAGTTGGTGGTGTTTTTATAGAAATTGGTGCAGTACCAAACTCTGAAATGGTGAAAGATTTAGTTCAATTAAATAAGTTTGGTGAAATTATTTTAGATCATCGTTCGTCTGCTACAACACGCGAGGGTATTTGGGCTACAGGGGATGTGACTGATGAAATTTTTAAACAAAATAATATTTCTGCTGGCGATGGTGTCAAGGCGGCACTCTCGGCATATATGTATTTACAAAAATTAAAAATAAATGAATCATGAAAATTGCAATCAATGGGTTTGGGCGTATTGGAAGATTATTTTTTCGAGCGAGTTTTGGGGTACCGGGTTTTGATATCGTCGCAATCAATGATTTGGGCGATGTCGCGAATCTTGCATATTTATTAAAATACGATACCACGTATGGCCAGTGGAATCACGATATTAAATCTGATGTCACACGTAATATTCTTATTGTTGATGACCACGAGATACAGTTTGTTCAAGAAAAAGAGATGGCAAAATTGCCATGGAGCAAATATGCGGTTGATATTGTAGTTGAATCAACGGGCTTATTCGAATCGTTCACGGGTTCCCGAGGGCATATAACTGCGGGCGCAAAGCGCGTCGTGATAACAGCACCTGCAAAAGATGAAGAAACAAATGATGCTCGTACCGTGCTCAATGGAGTTAATGAGGAGTTGTTTAAGACATGCATTATTACATCGAATGGTTCGTGTACAACCAATTCTGCCTCTCCTGTGGTCTCAATTCTTGCGAAAAATCCAGGCATTGATAAAGCAATACTCACAACAGTCCATGGATATACTGCGACTCAACGCATTCAAGATGGGCCCGATGCAAAAGATTGGCGCCGAGGTAGAGCTGGCGCAGAAAATATTGTTCCATCGACAACGGGAGCGGCAGTATCGGTGACGCGTGCAGTAGAAATACTGAAAGAAAAGTTTGATGGTATCGCACTTCGTGTGCCTGTGCGCGTTGGCTCAATTTCCGATATAACATTTATTTCGAGTCGCGTTACAACACCTGAAGAAGTAAATCAAATCTTGCGGGAAGCTGCCGCAACATCTCAATGGTCAAGTGTTTTGAAAGTAACTGAAGACCCGCTTGTATCGTCCGATATTGTCGGCCAGCCATTTGGGGCAATTGTTGATGCAGGTCTCACGCGCGTCATTGGGGGTAATCTTGTTAAGGTCTGTTCATGGTATGACAACGAATGGGGGTATGTCCATACATTGATAGAGCACGTCCGCAAAGCAGGCGAATTTTTAACTTAAAAATATGCATAAATATTCCCTGGGGCTTATCGGTTTTACCTCGGGCATCGTATCATATTATACAAGTAATTCTTTTGACACTAGGGACACGCCTGGATTTTTGCCATATGATCTTTGTGCCGGCATTATCTTTGGTATAGCAATATCATTTTTTGTGTTCTTCTTTTTACCTTCTATAAAAAAATCACGATTCTGGTTATTACAACTTGCCTCATGGATTATTGTTTCGATGGTCAGTTATTATTTTGCAGTGCATACCACAGTAACAATCATTGATCCTGCAAGTTCAAACTACGCGCCGCAACCTTTTATTGAATATCTTGCTTTTTTTGTCGGAGGAAGTTTAGGAGCATTTTTAATGTTGCTTGGTTTTCATTTTTTGCTTGTCCCTATCAAACAATATCGGTTCATAGTTCTGGTTATACTGGGAGGCATTCTTGGTCTTTCTTCTTTTCTTGGTACTAATTCATTAAATCCATTATTTGTTCTGTTTATAGTGTGGCAAACTGGGATGGCGTTTGGGTTGGGGTGGTGTTTAGACCACAATAAAGTTAACAATTATGCCTAAGCGAATCTATCTCGCTGCGGATCATGCGGGGTTTGAGTTGAAAGAAAAAATAAAAAAGATGCTTACTGAACATGGGCATGAAGTGGTAGACAATGGCGCGCATCAATTAACTCCGGGGGATGATTACCCTGGTTATATGCGTGCAGTTGCTGATGCGGTAGCTCGTGATGCCGGTTCGTTTGGCGTTCTTTTTGGTGGGTCGGGAGAAGGCGAGGCAATGGTTGCAAATCGAGTTAAAGGGATTCGAGCCGCTGAATTTTATGGAGGTCCGCTCGATATCATCAAACTTTCACGCGAGCATAATAATGCAAATATTTTGTCGATTGGCGCTCGGTTTGTAAACGGAGAAGAGGCAGAGAGGGCGATACTGTTATGGCTTAAGACAGATTTTTCAAATGAGGAACGTCATGTGCGCCGTATTCGAGAAATTGAGGAGAATTCAAATGGCTGAAATTATTCCCGCGATTAATGTACTTGATTTTAATGTGCTCAAAGAAAGAGTACGCATTGCAGAGCAGAGCGCATGTTTTATTCATATTGATGTAGCCGATGGCTCATTCACGCCTCATGCTGTGTGGCACAATCCAGCAGAGTTGCGAAACTTTCAAAGTATTGCAAAGCTCGAAATTCATTTGATGGTTTCAAACCCCGATGAGCAAATTACCAATTGGTTGATTCCTGAAGTTGCGAGAATTATTACGCACGCTGAAGTTGCACGTGATCCACAAAACATAATCGATCAGTGTCATTCCAAGCACATAGAGGCTGGTATTTCAATTTGTCCCGATACGTCATGGGAAGAGCTCGCGCTTTTTTTTGGACATGCGGATATATTACAGCTTCTCGCGGTAACGCCGGGGCCTTCTGGGCAGGTATTCGATCTACGAACCATTGAAAAAATAAAAAATCTAAAACGAGTCGCTCCTCAAATGCCATTGGAAATTGATGGTGGTATAAAAATCGGTGTCGCGCATGATTGCGCGCTTGCCGGTGCTGATTTTCTTGTTGTAGGGTCAGCGCTTTTCGGTGAGGGAGTTAAATTTAGCGGGGCATTTAAGAGACTTACTGAAGATGTTGCGTAAGGTTTTTACCATATTAAAGAAAGTTACCACTCCACTATTTTTCGGAGTGGTTCTTGGTTATTCTGCTTTTTATCTTGTTGGATATGCGCAAAAAAATGAATTTACGCTCGCGCCTTATATAGCGTCTGATGGCGTACAGGTATCAGCTAATGTAAATCAAGCAAATGCAAGTGAAGATGGGCAATTTTTTTATAAGCCACTTGTGAGTCCTGAAACACAAATCACGGTTATCGGCAAAACCGTTTTTGCTGATCTTGATACGATGACGCTCTCACTTTATCAAGATGGTAAAGTTGTGCGTGATGTACCTATTAAATCAAAAGGGAAGCCAGGTTCTTTTTGGGAAACTCCTACGGGCGAATATCGAGTTCTTTCAAAAGAAGTAAATCATTATTCTACTATTGGTGATGTATGGATGCCATATAGTATTAGTTTTTTTGGCAACTTTTTTATTCACGGTTGGCCCTATTATCCGTCGGGTGTACGCGTTGCTGAAGGTTTTTCGGGAGGATGTATACGGTTAACAACGGAGGACGCAAAAATAGTATATGAATTTATCGAAAAAGATACTCCAATTATCGTTGCAGGCGATCACAATCCAACTGCAGGCGATCGAGGATATGTTGCGCTTCGCCATCAAAATCCGCCTCATCTTTCTGCGGGCGCTTTTATGGCGGCCGATCTTGATAATCATTATACGTTTATCGAAAAAAATCGCGACGAAGTTCGATCTATCGCATCGATTACAAAACTAATGACTGCGGCGATCTCTCTTGAAGCGATCAACCAAGAACACGAAGCGTATATTGGGGAAAAAGATCTTGATATTTATGGTGATTCGGGCGGTCTTGAAAAAGAGGAAACATTTTTGGTTAAAAATTTACTAGCACCCTTGCTTCTATCGTCGTCTAATGATGCTGCCTACGCACTCGCGCACCAACTTGGGACGGGGCGTTTTGTTGAATTAATGAACCAAAAAGCTCAAGCCTTAGGGCTTTCGCATACGCACTACACTGATCCATCAGGACTTGAGATGACGAATGTTTCAACTGCAGAAGAGCTTTTATATTTTATGAAATATTTGCGAGATGTGCGAATGCCAATTCTTGATATGAGTGCGCGCAGATCATCGCGCCTTACAACAAATAAAACCGCCCACACATGGTACAACTTCAATTGGAAGTCGAATGACTCCGAGTTTATTGGTGGTAAAGTTGGATATATTGCCGCAGCAGGTCGAACGATGGTGGCACTTTTTCGGGTGCCAATGAGCGAATTTACCTCTCGCGATATTGGCATCGTAGTTTTAGGGTCGCAAGATCAAGAGCATGATGTGCGAGAGATATTAAAATTTATACGTTCAAGTTTTGTATACGGAAGCACGATAAAGAAAGGCGAGCCCGAGGGGTCACCGTTCGTAATTCATAATGGCAATTATGGTACTGAAGAAGAATTTCAAATGTTGTTTTTGGGCGATAGTATGTTTGATAGAGGCATACGAACAGTTGTTGAAGGACAAGGAGGTGACGATTATTTATACCCGTTTAAAAAGATTCAGAGTATTATATCGGAGCCAGCGCTTACATTTGCAAATCTTGAGGGTCCTATTTCCGACAAAGGCACCAATCATGGTTCAATATATTCTTTTCGCATGGATCCTGGGGTTACAAAAGCGTTGTATGACAGCGGTATCGACGTGGTATCAATAGCGAATAATCATATGGGAGATTATGGTCGTGAAGCTCTTGAAGATGCAATGCGAAGGCTTCGTCGTGCTGGTATTGCGTATACGGGCGCTGGTTGGAATAAGTCAGAGGCAGGAACACCCACAATCATCGAACGCAATGGTCAGCGAATTGGGTTTCTTGGTTTTTCGGATGCGGGTCCAAACTGGATTGCCGCTGGTGATGCGTTAAGCGGTATTGCCATTGCTGATCCCGATGAGGTGAGTAACGCTGTTGGACAAGCTAAAGGCAAAGTTGATATACTAATAGTATCATTTCATTTCGGTGACGAGTATCAAACGAAATCAAATGCGCGCCAACAAGCACTGGCGCATGCTGCTATCGATGCGGGCGCAAAAATTGTAATCGGTACTCATCCACACGTAGCCCAGGAGGTTGAGGAATACAAAGGTGGGGTGATTGCGTACAGTCTTGGAAATTTTATTTTTGATCAAGCATTTTCAAAAGATACAAAAGAATCAATTATTTTAAAATTAAGCATGAAAGGTAAGAACATCGCACAAATCGAAAAAATTCCAATTTCATTTAATGAAACGTATCAACCGCAGGTCATGCAATAAACTATGGCATATCTTGATGACGAAAAAGTAAAATTGTTGGAAGCGCGAGCGGTTGATATTCGCATGTCTATCATTGACATGTTGTTAGTTGCGGGTACTGGTCATTCGGCGGGGCCTTTGGGTATGGCCGATATTTTTACTGCCATGTATTTTCATATTTTGCGCCACGATCCGAGCGTTCCAGCGTGGGATCATCGCGATAGAGTAATACTTTCAAACGGCCATATTTGCCCCGTGCTCTATGCTGCTATGGCGCATTCGGGATATTTCCCAGTAGAAGAACTTAAAACTTTGAGAAAATTTGGCTCGCGACTTCAGGGGCATCCACACAGAGAAAAATTGCCTGGGCTTGAGACGTCAAGCGGCCCGTTAGGAAGCGGACTTTCTCAAGCAGTTGGTATGGCACTTGCCTCGCGCATGGATTCGCGCGATACGATGTTTTATTGCTTTATGGGTGATGGCGAGCTTGATGCAGGCGAGGTGTGGGAGGCGGCAATGCTTGCAGGTCGCGATCGATTATGGAATGTAATTGGTTTTATTGATCGCAATAATATTCAGATCGATGGGTTTACTGAAGACGTTATGCCGCTTGAACCACTGCGCGCCAAGTGGGAATCGTTTGGTTGGCATGTAATCGACATCGATGGACACAACTTCGAAGAAATTGTAAATGCGGTTGAAGAGGGGAAAGCAATTTTTGAGAAACCAAAAATGATTATTGCACACACGATTCCCGGCAAAGGAGTTGATTTTATGGAACGAAAATTCGAATGGCATGGCAAGCCGCCAAACAAAGAAGAAGGCGCCAAAGCTCTTGCGGAACTGCGCACATTAGGAGGTAAAATAACCAGTGAACATGAGTAATTTGCAAAATACAAAGCTATCTTTTAGAGATTTAAGACAATCGAAACGATGGATGCGATGGATTGATGTTCTCCATTGGTTTGGTTATATATTGATAACTTTTGCCTTTTGGTGGGACACTACTCGTAATCAAACAGTTCGAGGGATAGATACAGTATTTTTTATAACTCTTCTTGGTCTTTTCATACTTTATTTTTTGATTTATAGAGTATTAAGATATTTAATAGTGTGGCAGTATCGAAGTAGTATTAGCTCGGGCTTTTATATTGCCTCAATCCTTGTCGTGGTAATAGTTATTGGTTTTATTATTTTTAGTCTGCCAGTCCTGCTTTTTGCAATATTCGGTAATTTCTAAATTATGATCTCTAAAGAAGCAAAACTTGCCCCAGATTTACTTGACTTAACAAAAGTTGAGCAAAAGCCGACGCGTATGGGGTATTTGTCTGTATTGTTATTTTAAGATATAATAATGCTATGAAAACAAACATCAAAATTAAAAAAATAATATCGCAAAGCATCACACCTTTTGCAGGGAAATGGATAGCTTTGATTGACGGACAAGTGATCGAATCGGCCACCTCGCTTGATATGTTGATGATGAAAGTACGCCGCACCCAACTACACAAGAAACCATCCATCATGCTTGTCCCCCGAAAAGATGAAGGACCCTATATTCTTTAAGGTATGAAAATTTCATTTCCCTACCTAGACAGAGGGGGAAAATTTTATCCAGTCATTGATATAGAGATTTTTGGCAAAAAATCAAGTCTTCTTGTAAAAGCACTAATTGATTCGGGGGCTTCGTTTTCTGTTTTTAGAAGCGAGATCGCCGATTATTTAGGGATCTCAATAGAAAAAGGCAAGCCCGTTTATTTGGAGGGTGTTGGTGGGAGGATACTTGGGTATTTACATACAGTGCCAGTAGCGGTTGGTAGAAAAAAATTTCACTGTAAAATCATTTTTTCAAAAGAGTTTATGGTATCATTCAACTTGCTTGGTCGTGATAATTTTTTCGAGCGTTTTGTCATCACATTTAACGAAAAACGCCGCGAGACAATTCTAAGCTAAGTCGAAGAGGCCGTTTTTAATATGAAAAGTAAAAAACGTTTAAAACAAAATAATATGAAAATAAAGGACTTTTGGGATTTACCAAAACTTGCTGTGCGCATGAAGGATGAAGATCTTTCGCAAAAGATAGATAGCATCGTTTATCCGTATAAGAATCACAAGCGATCATGAGTAAACAAAGATTTATAATTGGCCTAATCATTGTTATTTTAATGTGCGTTCTACTGTATAATTTTTTATACCAAGAGAACTCAAAGCTTCCCGAAGAGGCTCCTTGGATGCCAACAGTATGATCCACGAAGAAGCAAAACTTGCCACGAATTTACTCGACTTAACGAAAGTTGAGCAAAAGCCGACGCGTGTGGGTTGCGAGCATCGTTATTTTAAGATATAATATAGCTATGAAAACAAAGACGAAAATAAAGAAAACTGCACACAAAATTCTTGTAAGAAAGTCTACTAAAGTATATAACTTTTGGGACGATTTATTAAAGCTTGCAGTAAAAACAGGCGACAAAAATCTCGCGCGAGATATCGATAAAATTGTTTATGGCAAATAGAGTCTTCTTTGACTCCAGTGTTTTTATCGGATTTCTCAATAAAGACGATGCACTTCACGTGCCTGCACGCACGTTGGTGCAGGCTTTTTTAGATGCAAATGATTATACATCGGTAACTTCTAATTTTGTCATCAGCGAAACTATAACTGTTTTGAGTCAACGCGCCAATAAACAATTGGCTATTATGTTTGCAGAACTTATATATCATAGCCCAGCCATACATATTATTACGGTAGACCAAAGAATTGAAGCGAAAGCTGTTGAATATCTCAAAAAACTTAAAAGTAAAAATGTCAGTTTTTGCGATTGTACCATTCTTGCTATAATGGATTTATTCCAGATCCCGTATTTAGCCACTTTTGATAATGATTTTAAAAAAGGAACTAGTTCTCAATTCAAAATATTAAAGTAATAATTCAATGACTAAAGCTCTCGCGGAACTGCGCACATTAGGAGGTAAAATAACCAGCGAACATGAGTAAATTTACACAAATTATAGTTGGAGGGGTGATAGGTTTTATTCCTATAATCTTTCTCTCGCTTACTCTTATTTCACATACCCTATTTTTCAATGAATATGGCCCATTAATTTCTTTAGTTAGTTTTTTTATCATAATACTAATATATTTTTATACTAAAACTGAATATATTTTCATTGCACGAGGCATTTCAGTTGGTCTTGCAATAATTATTTTAATTATGATTTTATTAGAAATTTTTACTATCACATCTAACTCTTGAGAGATGATTCCACCAGAAGCAAAACTTGCCCCAGATTTACTCGACTTAACGAAAGTTGAGCAAAAGCCGACGCGTATGGGGTATGGCGAGGGGTTGGTGTTGGCGGGCGATGAAAATCCGAATATCGTGGCGCTCTGTGCCGATCTTACCGAGTCAACACAAATGCATTTGTTTCGAAATAAATATCCAAAACGATTTGTAGAGATTGGTATTGGTGAGCAAAACCTTGCCGCAGTAGCAAGTGGCATGGCGGCGATGGGCAAGGTGCCATTCATTTCTTCGTATGCAATGTTTTCACCGGGTAGAAATTGGGAACAAATTCGCACAACAATTTGTTATAACAGGCAAAATGTAATTATCGCAGGCTCTCACGCAGGTGTTTCGGTAGGCCCTGATGGCGCAACGCATCAGGCGATCGAAGACATGGCGATCATGCGAATTTTACCAAATATGATTGTGCTCTCGCCGTGTGATATGATTGAAGCGCGAAAAGCTACAATTGCCGCCGCACGTGCAAACAAACCCGTATATATTCGTTTTCATCGCGAGAAAACACCAATCATTACAACAAATGATACTCCGTTTGAAATTGGCAAGGCGCAAATATTTTTTGATAGTGGTAGCCCTTCGACAGGCTCAGGGCAATCACTGCTCGATGTCGCAGTGATTGCTACCGGGCCACTCGTTCATAACGCGTTACTTGCGGCAGACTTGCTTACAAAATCAGGCAAGCGCGTTCGCGTTATTAATTCACCATCAATAAAACCTTTAGATGAGGCGACTATTCTCGCCGCGGCAGTTGATGCCGGTTGTCTTGTAACGATTGAAGAGCATCAGGCCGCGGGTGGCATGGGTTCTGCAATTTCTGAACTTTTAGCTCATCATAAACCAGTGCCGATAGCGTTTGTTGCTGTTCACGATCGCTTTGGTGAATCCGGTACTCCCGATGAGCTTATTGAATTGTGTGGCATGGGCGTCTCACATATAGTTGAGGCGGCAAAAGAGGTCATGGCGCGCAAATAAATATTTATGAAATACGATTTTATAGCAATTGGTGATGTAGTGACTGATGCGTTTATTAGATTATTGCCAGAGAGTGCAGAGCTTCAAGATGGTGTTGAAAAAAAACTTTGCTTTTTGTTTGGTGAAAAAGTTCCATTTGAGAATTCACGGGTTATCCCTGCGGTTGGCAATAGCGCCAATGCTGCGGTTGCCGCGTCTCGCCTTGGCCTTTCTACGGCATTCGTTACAAATATTGGAGATGACAGAGCGGGCGAAGAAACAATTGAACGTCTGAAAATAGAAAATGTTGTTACCGATTATGTAATTTCGCAAAAAGGTAAAGTCACGAACTATCATTATGTGCTGTGGTACCAAGATGATCGTACAATCTTAATTAAACACGAAGCGTATGAATACCATTTGCCAGCACTTGAGGAGCCACGGTGGATTTATTTTAGTTCGGTTGGTGCCGGTGCGCTTCGATATCACGATGAGGTTGTCGCATACTTGCAGGCACATCCAAATGTGAAGCTTGCATTTCAACCTGGTACATTTCAAATCAAACAAGGCGCTAAAGGCCTTGCCGATGTATACAAACATTCAGAAATTATTATGTGTAACCGCGAAGAGGCACAGGCAATATTAGGTATTCAAAATCCCGATATTGCAACGCTTGCCAAGTCTATGCATACGCTTGGACCAAAGATTGTGATAATTACCGACGGTGTTAAAGGCGCATATGCGTCACAAGGCGACACTATTTGGTTTATGAGAAACTATCCTGATCCAAAACCGCCATACGAACGAACGGGCGCGGGTGACGCGTTTTCTTCAACACTTGTAGTAGCTCTTGCACTTGGCAAGTCGCTCGAGGAAGCACTCATGTGGGCGCCTATAAACTCTATGTCTGTAGTACAATATGTAGGCGCACAAGAAGGCTTGCTTCGCAAAAGCGCTCTTGAAAGGTATTTAGCGTCAGCTCCAAAAGATTATAAGCCAACAGTATTTGCAAAGATATAATAAAAAACTATGGTAACACTTAAAGAAATTTTAGCGCGAGCATCGAAGGAGCATTGGGCAGTGCCGCATTTTAACGTTTCAAACCTTGAAATGTTTCGGGCGGTTGTAGAGGCCGCATGGTACAAAAAATCCCCGGTGCTTATTGGTACGTCGGAGGGTGAACGCGATTTTATTGGTCTCAATCAGGCAGTCGCCTTAATTCATAGTTATCGCGAGCAATACCAGCTCCCGTTTTATCTCAATGCCGATCACACTCATAGCGTGGAAGCCGCAAAAAAGGCAATCGATGCAGGATATGATTCTATTCATATTGATCTTTCAAAATTATCAATCGATGAAAATATAAAAGGCACACGAGAAATTGTAGAATATGCACGTAGTAAAAATAGCGCCATTTCCGTCGAAGGCGAAATAGGATATATCGTAACCGATTCATCAAAAATTTATGAGAGTGTAGTTGAGGTTCCTCCTGAAAGTCTTGCGCGCCCGGAAGAAGCCGAACGATTCGTTAAGGAGACAGGAGTGGATCGTCTTGCGCCTGCGGTTGGCAGCATTCATGGTATTGCTGCAAACAAACCGCATCTCGATTTTTCTCGCATTGAACGCATTCGTGGTGTTGTCCCAGTGGTTGCGTTAGTATTGCATGGGGGTTCAGGAGAGTCAGATGAGCAAATAAAAATGGCGATAGAGAAGGGGATTGCTAATGTACACGTGAGTACTGATCTTCGCGTTGCGTATGTTGACGCATTAAAGAAAGAACTTGCAAAAAATGAATATGCTCCTTATAAAATAACTGGCCCAGCGCTTGAGGCAGCAAAAACAGTTGTCGCATTTAACATAGACCTTTTCGGAAGTGCAGGGAAGGTGTAAAATAAAAATATTATGGCACATAAAATTTTTGTAACGAGGAAGATTCCAACGCAGGGCACCGATATTCTTACCGATCATGGCTTTGAGGTAACGGTGAGTCAAAAAGATGGAGTACTCACGAAAGAGGAGCTTATAGAAGAGCTCAAAAAAGGTGCGTATAGCGCAGTTTTATCATTACTTACTGATCATATTGATGCTGAAGTACTTGATGCGGCTGGAAAAGATTGCAAGATTTTTGCCAATTACGCAGTAGGGTATGACAATATTGATCTCGTTGGTGCGCGTGCGCGTAATATTATGATTACCAATACGCCCGACGTATTGACTGAAACAGTAGCCGAGCACACGTTTGCGCTTATGCTTGCTATTGCACATCGCGTGGCAGAAGCTGACCGTTTTGCACGAGCTGGAAAATATGTAGGCTGGGCGCCGATGCTGTTGTTGGGTAACGACGTATCACATAAAACGTTCGGTATTATTGGTCTTGGAAGAATTGGTGCGCGGGTTGCCCATCATGCTATGCGGGGTTTTGACGCTAAAATTTTATATTACGATGTGAAGCGAAATGAAACATTTGAAAAAGAATATGGCGCTGTGTTTGTAGAGCGTGTGGAAGACATATTGCCAAGAGCCGATTTTATAAGTATTCATGTGCCACTTCTTCCTACAACAAAACATCTTATGAACGAGGCGCGGTTTTCTCTTATGAAAAAAACTGCATATCTTGTCAATACTTCTCGCGGACCAATTGTCGATGAAGAAGCATTGGCGCGCGCTCTTAAGTCCGGCGTTATTCGAGGTGCGGCTCTTGATGTGTTTGAAAAAGAACCGAGCATAAACGATGATTTAAAAACTCTTGAAAATGTTATCATAACTCCTCATATTGCGTCAGCCACCGAAGAAACTCGTACAAAAATGGCCGAAGTTGCGGCTACGAATATAGTCGAGGTGCTTTCTGGGCGTGTTCCGCCGAATATTGTTGCCTTGCCATAAGCTCTAATTCTGCTATACTGCCCAAATGCAGCAATTAATAGCTGAAAAACGAGTGGTGTTCGGCAAAAAAGTCCGAGTTCTTCGCAAAAACGGTTTTGTGCCCGCGGTTATGTATGGCAATTCTTCTAAAGCACAAGCTTTGTCTGTACGAACGGGAGATTTTTTGCGCACGTGGAAAAAGGCAGGTGAATCTACTATTGTTGATTTGAAAGTTGAAGGTGGGCTTACAAAAAACGTCCTCATCCACGAGGTTACTGTTGATCCTGTTACATCGGCACCGGTGCACGTTGATTTTTATGAAGTAGCAGCAGATCGTATGATCAAAACTCATGTTCAAATTGAATTTCAGGGCGAATCTGATGCCGTAAAATCTCTCGGAGGTGTTTTATTGAAAATTATGCACGAAGTAGAAATTGAGGCATTGCCAAAAGATTTGCCTCATGCGCTTCATGCAGACTTATCGCAGTTGAAAACATTTGCTGATCATATTGTTATTAAAGATATTAGTGTTCCGCGTGGGGTGACTTTGCTTGGTTCTCTTGATGCAGTAGTTGCAAAAGTAAATCCACCACGAACAACTGAGGAACTCGCAGGTCTGGAGACCGCTGCCGAAGTTAATCTTGAAACTATTGAAGTAGAAAAGAAAGGTAAGAAAGAAGAGGCCTCCGAAGATGAAGCGGCTGCTTCTAGTGAATAATAAATTCAGATTACAACTTAGTATTGTAGCAGTAACCGCAGCCGTTATTTTTGGTGGGTGGGGTGTTTTTGCGTTTGCAGAGTCGCTTTCAAACGATGTTGTGCAACACCGCGCCGAACTTATGGCGCAGCTCAAGGCTCTTGAAGATGAGATTACCGGGTTTCAGAAACTTATTGAACAAAAACGGTCAGAAGGGGCAAGTTTCGAGCGTGATATCACAATTCTCAATACAAAAATAAAACAAACACAGGCGCAAATCAAGGCAATAAATGTACAAATTTCAAGCCTCGATGGAAAGATTGGTGAAAAACAATTGACGATAAACCAAATTAGTTCAAAAATAAATCGCGAACAACTCTCTCTCGCCGAAGCTCTGCGCTCGCTCAATGAATTTGACGACTATTCAATTATCGAGATTTTAATGTCGTATGAAAAAATTTCTGATTACCTTGGTGATGTCGATAATATTGATATTGTACAAAAAACGTTGCAAGAGTCATTCGACGTACTCCGAGATACAAAAAAACAACAAGAAGTCGCACGTGATGATTTGATTGATCAAAAACAAGAGGCAGGCCAACTCAAATCGCTCCAAGTAATAGCACAAAGCCAACTTTTAAAAAACGAAAAAGACAAACAAACGTTGTTGAAAGAAACGAAAGGGAAAGAATCTGAATACAAAAAAGTAGTTACCGTAAAACAAAAAGATGCCGCCACCATTCGTGCTCAACTCTTCTTGTTACAAGGCTCGCCCTCTATTCCATTTGAAAAAGCGGTTGAATATGCAGAGCGTGCACACGTAAAAACAGGTGTACGCGTAGCATTTATTCTTGGCGTTATTGCTCAAGAATCTGATCTTGGACGAAATGTAGGGCAGTGCAATTTGCCTGATGACCCTCCAGAATACAAATGGCAAAAGATTATGAAACCGAGTCGTGATCAAGCGCCCTATCTTGATATAACGAGCCGCCTTGGACTTGATCCAAATTTGATGCCACTCTCATGTCCAATGTCCGTTGGATACGGCGGAGCTATGGGGCCCGCACAATTTATTCCGTCCACTTGGTTAATGTATGAATCAAAAATCGCAGCCGCAACGGGACATAAACCACCAAATCCATGGAGTCCAGAAGACGCATTTATGGCATCTGCAATTTATCTTGGAGAGATCGGAGCGAATACAGTTGCTGGTGAACGAATGGCTGCTGCAAAATATTTTGCAGGCTCAAATTGGCAGGGCTCGCTCGGACGTACCTATGCGAATCAAGTACTCGCAAAAGTAGAATTATATCAAGATCAGATAGATATTATTAGCGGGCAGTAAATGCTTTTACAATTGGGTCTAAATCGCCGCCAAGAATTTTAACAATATTGTGCCATTTTTTGCCGATGCGGTGGTCGGTGATTCTATCTTGCGGAAAATTATATGTGCGAATTTTCTCGGATCGGTCAGCCGTGCCAATTTGCTCACGACGCTCATCGCGTACTGAACCCGCCGCACCCTGCGTCTGTAGTTCATAGAGTTTTGCACGTAAAATCTCCATCGCTTTTTCGCGGTTTGAAAGTTGGCTTCGTTCGGCGCGAGAAGAAATAACAATGCCTGTTGGTTTATGAGTGAGCCGCACTGCGGTTTCAACTTTATTTACATTTTGACCACCGGGTCCGCCAGCCCGCGAAAATGTTACTTCAATTTCGTCAGGGCGGATGACTACTTCTTTTGCTTCTACTATTTTTAATATAGCGACCGAAGCGGTTGAGGTGTGCACGCGTCCCATTTTTTCGGTAGCAGGAATGCGCTGTACGCGATGCACACCGCTTTCATTTTTTAATGTTTCATAAATACCCTCGCCACGAAGTTCATATACTCCTTCTTTAATACCTCCGACATCATTTCGTGATTCATTTACGATAGCTGTTTTCCAACCACATTTTGCGGCATATTTTGTATACATGAGAACTAGATCCTCCGCAAAAAGGGCAGCTTCATTGCCACCAACTCCGGCGCGAATTTCAAGAATTACTCCAGCCATTATTTGCGAACTTTTGGGTTGCGTTTTTTGCTCGCTGGAGCTGCTTTTGCTACGCGTTTGCGGAATTTATCTACGCGACCTGCAGAGTCAATAAGCTTTTCTTTCCCGGTGTAAAACGGGTGGCAATGAGCGCAAATTTCAATTTCGATCGATTTTTTGGTCGATCCAATATGCATTTTATTGCCACATGCGCATGCAATGAGGGTGTCGGCGTAATATGTTGGGTGAATTTCAGCTTTCATATTGATTTTGCCACTGTAGCAGTGATTTTTCCTTGACGCAAGAGGCTGATTCATTTATACTCATATCCATTATGTCAGCAGAGGTTTCTGTAACAACTGAGCCACAAATACTCGACCCAAAGCTCGAAGGGCTTTTGCGTGCTGGTGTACATTTTGGATATGCGAGAACTCGTCGTCACCCACGCATGCGAAGTTTTATTGCAGGTGTAAAAAGTAATATTGAGATTTTACACTTGCAGAAAGTGCACGATCAGCTTCAGAGAGCTCTTGAATTTGCAGAAACGCTTGGTCGCGAAGGGGGGGTTATTTTGTGGGTTGGCACAAAGCCAGTAGCCACGAGTCCAATCGCACGAATTGCCACAGAGCTTGGTCATCCATTTGTAAATAAGCGATGGCTTGGCGGAACGCTTACAAATAATAAAAATATTCGCGAACGAGTTGCGCATTGGCAAGATCTTGTTTTCAAACAAAAATCAGGTGAGCTCGCAACAAAATACACTAAACAGGAACAGCTTATGATTCAGCGCGAAATCGATCGGCTTGATACATCGTTCAACGGGCTTGTTGCATTTACGGGTACACCGCAGGCAATGTTTATTGTTGATACGAAAGAAGAAGGAAATGCTTTACACGAGGCACGTTTGAAAAAAATTTCGGTTATTGCACTCTTAAATACTGATTGCGATCCTGCGGGTATACAATACGCAATTCCTGGTAATGATAATGCGGCGCGAAGTGTGGAATTTGTAATGGAAGAAATTAAAGAAGCATATTTACGAGGCAAACAAAATAAAGTTCAAGAATAAAATGGCAGATATAAGTGCGCAAGCGATAAAAGAAATTCGTGATGCGACTGGCGCGTCACTCATGATGATCAAAAAAGCTTTAACAGAAGCTGCGGGCGATCGTGTGCGAGCGCTTGAAGTGTTAAAGCAATTAGGGCATGATGCCGCTACAAAAAAAGGATCTCGCGAAACACATGCGGGTCGTATCGTATCGTATGTACACTCGGGCGATCGCGTTGGGGTTTTAATTGAGCTCCGGAGCGAAACTGATTTTGTAAGTCGAAATGATGAATTTGGTGGTCTTGGCAAAAATATTGCAATGCAAATTGCAGCTACAAACCCTGCGACAATCGAAGAGCTTTTAGCTCAACCCTTTATTCGTGATGAACGCCAAACCATTACGGAGCTTATTGAAAAAGCATCCGCATCATTTGGAGAACACCTTGAGGTAAAACAGTTTGTGCGGTATGAGCTCTAGTTTTATACTATAATTAGTATATATTATTTATGATTCTTCTTTTCTCACTTTTTGCAATCACGTTTTTTGGAATGTTAATTGTGCCATTACGGCATGTTGCTGAACTTCGTAGTACAAGTGAAGATGAAGTTTTAGATCGTGATGCTGGTGCAAACAGTATTGCGTGTGTTCGTATTGTGGGCACGCTCGATTGGTTTGAGCATTGGTATGAAACAACGGCAAAAAATGCTTTTTTAAAACTCACGGATCGTGCTCTTGGTGTGTTTGAGCGCACTGCGGGGAAAGTAGCGGGCCAGACAAAAAATGTACGCGTAATGGTGCAAGAGCGCTTTAAAGTAATTCCAAGAGAATCTCTATATTGGAAGCAGATTCATTCATGGAAACGCGAAGGCAGTGGTGTAAAAGCAAAATTTGTTCTTGAAGAAGAGGGTATCGATTTTTCGAATCACCCCGACGCACGATCAAAAATATCATATTAAAGTCGGAGCCCCGATGTTTATAAATTTGCCGGGATAGCTCAGTGGTAGAGCAACTGTTTTGTAAACAGTAGGTCGTGGGTTCGAATCCCTCTCTCGGCTCAGCATGATATGATTAGGATTCGAACGGAATGCCCAATGGCATTCCGCGGGATTTGCGATTGGCAAATCGAATCCCTCTCTCGGCTCAAGGCAAATTTTAAACCGTCGGGGTAAAGCAAAGGTCCTCGGTTCGAATCCGAGAGGTGGCTCCACTTAAGTTCAATTCACAGGTTCTTTTATACTTTTGCGTGATATACTAACCGTTAGTCATGCAAAAGAAGCCAACGGTTCTAGTTCTTGGTGGGGGGTATGCGGGTGTGCGTGTTGCGCTTGATTTGGCGCGCAGTAAATCCGCGGAAGTTATTTTAATTGATAAAAATCCGTATCACGCATTACCAACGCAGTATTATGAGCTTGCAACATTTTTTCGAGATGAGCCACGTGTTGAAACAGCACAGCAATTAAAAAGTAGTTTTCATGATGCTTTGTATTCTGCTGTTATTTCACTAAAAGATCTTTTTGCAAAATATCCAGATGTCGAATTGATGCGCGCTACGGTTACATTGGTGCGTCCAAAAGATTCGTGTGTTGTACTCGCCGATGGTCGGCGTCTGCAGTATGATTGGCTTGTTTTTACACTCGGTAGCCAAACAAATTATTTTAATATTCCACATCTCGAGCAGAATTCGCTTGGCTTAAAAACAGCTGAAGAAGCGCTTAATATGCGCGACAGGCTTGATGAGCTTTTTTACAATTCTCCAAAACAGAAAAAAATTACTGTTGTTATTGGAGGAGGAGGTTTTACTGGTTCCGAGCTTGCGGGCGAAGTTGTAGGATATATGCGCAAACTTGCTCGTACTCACCAGCATCCAGCTGGGCATTGGTCATGTGTTGTGGTTGAAGCGGGGCACAGCGTACTTGGTACTTCAAGTGCGTGGGCACAGCGAAAGGCAAGAGCGCGCCTGTCGCGTCTTGGTGTAACATTTTTATTTGACCATGCGATTGTTGATGTGTGGCCGAACCTACTCTATATAGGCGAAGAGCGTAGGCCGTTGCCTTTTGATCTTTTAGTGTGGACGGCGGGAGTAAAAGGGAGTTGTCTTGGCGATATTATTGAAAGCATTACTCCATCAAAGAAAAATTGTGTACCCGCGACCAATACACTTCGTGTTGAAGGTGCCAGTAACATTTTTGTAGCAGGCGATGTTGCGGCAACATTTGATTCAAAAACAAAAATGCCAATACCCATGACTGCGCAAAAAGCATTACATGAGGCCAAATATATTTCAAAAAATCTTTCTCTTCTTATAAAAAATTCCAAGGCAGTACTCAAGCCATATATTCCAAAACAATCGAGTTATATTATCCCGCTTGGAGGTAAATATGCGCTCCTTGAGACACCTCATGTTAAGATATCGGGCAAACTTCCATGGGCACTCAAATATGTTGTGGTTTTTAAATATCTCATAACAATAATGTCTCCATGGAAATCGCTCGTTTTCCTTATGCGCGAAATTAGGCTATACACAAAAAACGACTAGATTGTTTGACAGGCCTTTGACCCGCGCTATAATCTCACCATATGGTTAAAATTAGTGAACAGGCTCCCGAGTTTTCACTCGAAGGCTATGCAGGAGGTAAGTATAAGACATATTCATTAAAGCAGTACAAAAACAAATGGTTAGTACTGTTTTTCTATCCGCTCGATTTTACGTTTATTTGCCCAACCGAAATACGTGCATTTTCAAAAAAATATGATCAATTCAAAAAGCTCAATGCCGATGTGTTGGGCGTATCAGTTGATTCAAAAGAGTCACACAAGGCGTGGGAGGAAGGATCTCTTGGGAAAATAAATTTTCCACTCCTTTCTGATTTTCACAAAAAAATGAGTCGCGACTACGATGTACTCGATGAAGAGGCGGGCACTGCTATGCGTGGCACATTTATCATTGATCCATACAACAAAATTCGTTATTTTGTGGTTTCTGACGATGATGTTGGCCGCTCGGTTGACGAAACACTGCGGGTACTTGCTGCGTTGCAAACTGGCAAATTGTGCCCCGTTGAGTGGGAGCCTGGCAAAAAAACTCTGAATTAGAAATACATAAAAGAG
>ERZ1292629.1556-Hain-H43-01um-R1-1556-length-21842-cov-8_pt1 | contig 21842 bp, 23 predicted proteins | sample MGYA00564399_ERZ1292629 | MGnify/ENA primary metagenome ERZ1292629 (study PRJEB36523, sample SAMEA6512636) | groundwater metagenome | collected 2019-01-08 | study: AquaDiva: Metagenomics assemblies of 32 groundwater samples | reverse complement strand
ATTCTTGACTATGATTTTATTACAGAAAAAGTTTTTTTCACCAAAGATTGGGGAAAAGTTAAGAAAACCTAAATCCTAATTTCTAAATCCTAAACAAATCACAAATTACAAATCATAAACCTTTTGGGAATTTATTATTTCGAATTTGTTTAGAGTTTAGAATTTAGTGCTTAGAATTTCGATATTTAGAACAATTAGAAATTAGAATAATTATAATTTTATGCTAAGAGCTTATCTTCCGCCATTTATTATTGCCGCTTTAATCTCCGGGGGGTTGACTTATTATGTTAAAACCTTGGCTTGGAGATTCAAAATCTTTGATTCTCCGTCGCCTCGAAAAATTCATCATAAACCAATTCCCAGACTGGGCGGGGTGGCGATTATTATTTCTTTTTTGATCGTTATTATTGCATATAGTTTAGCTTCTAACCGTTTAGAATTTTCTCCGTTTCATATTGCTTTCATCGATAAACGGATTATCGGAGTATTGGGCGGGTTGCTAATTTTGGCAATAGTGGGAATTTATGATGATATCCGAGGAGTAGGGCCGATAAGCAAACTTTTTTGGCAAATTGTTGCCGCCAGCATGGTGGTGGTTGGCGGTCTAACAATTACTTTTTTAAGGTTACCCTTTGGTTTTCATCTGGATTTAACGACGATACAGTTTCCGATTGAAATCTTCTCTGTCAACTTGACAGTGGTTTTGTGGGGAGATCTTTTAACGATTTTTTGGATAGTTCTCTTGGTGAATACCTTTAATTTTTTAGATGGCTTAGATGGTTTGGCTTCGGGCATCGCTGGCATAACCGCTATGGTGATTTTTTTTCTAAGTCTTGCCCTGGGTCAGGACGCCAATGCTTTGCTGGCTGTTTTAATTGCTGGGGTGGCAATAGGATTTTTGCCTTGGAATTTTAATCCGGCGCGGATTTTTCTGGGTGATTCCGGAAGCATGAGTCTGGGTTTTTTAATTGCCGTTTTGTCAATAATTTCTGGAGGCAAACTGGCGACCGCTTTCTTGGTTTTAGGCATTCCGGTTTTGGATGTCGGCTGGGTAGTGGTAAGAAGGATTTTTGCCGGTAAATCGCCCTTTGTGGCTGACCGAAAACACCTTCATCACCGTTTATTAACCGCCGGTCTCTCCCAAAGACAAGCGGTAATCTTGCTTTATCTTATTTCGATTGTTTTTGGATCAATTGGGGTTTTGGCCAAAACCCAAGAAAAAATTACCGCGATTTTGTTTCTATTTGGCTTAATGGCCTCCTTAGGATTAGTGTTAGTTATTTTAGAATGGAGAAAAAAGAGGGTGTAAGAAAATTATGGATAAAAAATCTTGCCAGCGAATTTTCTTTATCATTATTATGCTAATAGTTGCTTTAGGTATGCTTGTGCCCTTTATCAGCCGTCTGTGGAGATGAGTGCCCAAGATAAACAAAGAAAAATCAAACAAATAAAGACAAAGATAGACGAAGAAAAGCAAAGAAAAAAACAAAGAAGAAAAACAAGGATAGATCAAGAAAGGAGGGGAATTGTATAACCCGCTGGGTTACAAAGCGCTCCGAACTTTTCAGCAGGCGGAAGAAATATATCAATTGACAAAAGAATTCTGTTCTCAATATTTAGACACAATCAAAGACCGCCGTTTAATCGAACAGATGGAATCCTCTGGGAGATCACTAAAGCAAAATATTGCTGAAGGCCATGGTCGAGGAAATACTAAAGCTAATTTGGATTTTCTCGGTTTTGCGATGGGATCCCTCAACGAACTTTTAGAAGACTATTTTGATTTGGAAAGGGATATAAAACGGGGACTAAAAAAAACAAAGAGAGACAAAGAAACGCTAAGAATACTATCGAACGGGATAAAACTTCTTATGGGAGAAAAAACCATGCTCAAGCGGCAGATGGAAGGCTTAAGAAAAAGATTTGTCCAAAAAGGCGACGAGAAAGAAGAATTACGACAGGAACGCCAGCAGGAACAAAAACGCCAAATCGTCAATAATTATAATAGGAAATATTGGACTTAATAAACCAAGGAACCACAAAGAAAAACAAGGAAATTAAAAATGAACAAAGGAAAACAGAGGAAGACAAGGAAAGACAAAGAAAATTCTTAGTATTTCTTTGTTCATCTTAGTTTTCCCCCGATTTACTCGGGACAGGTCTTAGTGGTATTATAAAAATATGAAAGAACAATTTACCTTTGAGGGACAGCGGTCTACTGAAGACGTCATTTTTGTCATCAAACGCCATCCTTGGGTGCTATCCAAAGCCGGCTTTGTCGGTCTTGGGATAATTTTAATTTTAGTTTTAAGTTTATTATTTTTTGGTTTTTCTGGGGTAACTAGCATTTTAATTGTGATGGTGGTGATTTTCTTTATCTTCTATGGTTTTTATATTTGGTTTCTTTATAATAATTTTCTTTATATTTTAACCACCGAACGGCTAATTATTATTGAACAGAACGGACTTTTTAGCCGGCGGCTGACAGAATGCGAATTGGGTAAAATTCAAAATGTCACTATCGAAGTGCAAGGGGCAATTAAAACAATGCTTAATTTTGGAGATCTAAAAATTACCACCGCCGGCATAGACCCATTGATGGTAATTAAAAATGTTGAAAATCCCTACCTTATCCAGCAAAAGATTATTAAAGCGGGTCACCACCAAGCCAATATCCCTTCCCAATCAGAGAACTTATGACATATTTTACGGCTTTTTACCAAGGGCACTCTCGATTTCTTTTTGATCGAAACCAACCATCACTTTGTTATCAATAACAATTACCGGCACTCCCATTTGACCGGAGAGTTTTACCATCTCTTGAGCGGCTTGGGGATTTTGTCCTACATCGATCTCTTCAAAATCAATTTTTTGAGCTTGAAAATATTCTTTTGCCTGATGACAATAAGGACAACTAATTGTCGTATAAATAATTACTTTCATAAGGAATTTCCTTTCGCGAATTTATCACACGAATAAACGCGAATTAAGCAATTCGTGTTGATTAGTGAAAAAAAATTAGTGGATGTTTTTCAATATTTATGAATTCTTTTCTGCCCAATCGCCAATAAGCGGCAGTTTGTACTTTTCACCGGAATTGGCTTTGACCATCATAATCACCACCAGGACAATGTACAAAGGCCAGAGCAGCCAGGTGAAAAAGTTAATAATGGGGATAAAGGCGGAAACTATCACCAAGACGGCAAAAGTGATCCCCAAAAATAGCGACTGATAGGCGTGAAAACGGACAAATTTGTCCTTAGAAATCAGCAGAAAGACTAGGCCGATAATCCAGATATAGCAGAGAAGCCCTGCTAATTTTGGATCAATACCTTCGGCGCCCGATGCTGGCTGGTTCGATGATGATTGTTCATCTGCCATTTTAAACCTCCTTTAGGATATTTATCTATTTATTTTAAGTTTAAACTTTAAGCTGTTCTTTGTCAAATCTTTAGAAAAGGACATTTTTTTTGCCTAATAGATTCTCTAAACTCTCCATCATCTCCTCTATTTGGGAAACCTTAGTCTTGGTTTTAACTTCCTTCAAACTGCCATTATGAGGAATTATCAGATGAACCGGCACCTCGCCGGGATATTGTAAAAGAATTTCTTTAATTTTCTGCAAAATTTCTTTGGGGGAATTTTCTTGAAGCTTAAGAATCAATTTCTTTTCTACTATTTCACTTTGATCCAAAGCAAATTCTTTAACTTGTTCGGCAATAATTTTTAGGGAGCCGTCCTTTAAGTTAGTCCGGCCTTCGACAACCACAATATTGTCTACCCGCCAAGGCAATTGATTTTTTTTCAAGATTTTCGGAAAAACTAAAACCTCGGTTCTACCGGTGGTGTCCTCTAAGGTGGCAAAAAGCATTGGTTCGTTGGCGCGAGTAATAATTTTTTGAATAGTGGTAATAATTCCGCCAACAACTACCTTTTTGTCGGCTTTTTCTTGAATTTCTCTGATGGCCTGAGTCTGTTTTTGTAAAGTTTGTTCAATTTCCTTTAAAGGGTGCTCGCTAACATACATCCCCAGGAGTTCTTTCTCCCAAGCCAGCCGCTGTTTTTTGGTGGCTTGCTCAATGGTGGTTAATGTTAAAGTCTTGCTTTTTACGGTTTCGATTTTGAAAAGTCCCATTTGGGAAGTGGAAGTTGGGGACTGGGCGATGGTAATAAATTTGAGGATATTTTCGATACTGCCTAAAATCTGGTTTCTTTCGGCAAATTGGTCAAGGGCGCCGGCTTTACTTAAGGCTTCGATGACTTTTTTATTAAGAATTTTTCCTCCTAAACGATTTAAAAATTCTTCAAGGGATTTATAGGGGCCTCGGGATTTTCTTTCTTCGACAATTGAATCGGCCACCCCCACGCCAACATTTTTAATTGCCGCCAAACCAAAACGAATGTTGCCAGTTTTCGGCACCACCCCAAAATCAACAAACGATTCGTTAATGTCAGGCGGCAAAACATGAATATTTAGCCGTTCGCATTCTCCAATCGCCACCGAAAGTTTATCAAGATTATTTTGTTCGGAAGTCATTAACGCCGCCATAAATTCTTGAGGATAATGGCTTTTAAGATAGGCAGTTTGAAAGGCAATTAAGGCATAACAGGCAGCATGCGCCCGGTTGAAGCCATACTCGGCAAATGGTTCGATAAAGCGAAAGATTTTTTCCGCCGCCTGCTTGGAAAGCCCGTTTTTTTGGGCGCCGGTAATAAACTTAATTTGTTGTTCCATCAATAATTTTTTAATTTTTTTGCCAATAGCTTTTCTTAAGATATCGGCTTCGCCTAAAGAAAAGCCAGCGATTTCGCGGGCGATTTGCAGTAATTGTTCTTGATAAATTGCTACTCCGTAGGTGTTTTTAAGAATCGGTTCGAGATTGGGATGAAGATAGGTAATTTTTTTCCGGCGATGTTTTCTTCCAATATATTCAGGAATTAACTCCATTGGTCCCGGCCGATATAAAGCCACCATGGCAATAATATCTTCAAATTCCTCTGGTTTAAGCTCCTTAAGATAACGTTTCATACCGTCTGATTCCAACTGAAAAACCCCGGTGGTTTCTGCCCTTGACAAGAGCTGATAGGTTTCCGGGTCGTCCAGGGGAAGGTTTTCTAAATCAATTTTTTGATTACGGGTTTTTTTGATAATTCTTAAAGCGTTGTCCATAATTGAAAGATTAGCCAGACCTAAAATATCCATTTTTATCAAACCAATTTCTTCCAAATCGTTCATGGCATATTGAGTAATGATTTCTTTTTCGCCGCGGGAAGCATATTGGAGAGGAACATCGCAAACTAATGGCTCGCGGGCGATGACAATCCCGGCGGCATGGGTTGAAGCATGACGGGCGACGCCTTCGAGGGCTTGGGCCATTTTAATTAGGTGTTTGGTTTGGGGATCTTGGTTGGCAAGATCACGCAGTTCATCAACCGTTTCGAGGGTTTGTTCTAAAGTAAGCCCAAAGGGAATTAATTTAGCGATTTTATCAACATCCGAATAACTCATTCCCAATGCTCGGCCAGTATCGCGAACCGAACCTCTTGAAGCCATCGTCCCAAAAGTAATAATTTGCGCGACTTTATCAGAGCCGTATTTTTCGGAAATGTAACGGATGACTTCCTCTCTTCGGGCGTCAGCAAAATCAAGGTCAATGTCCGGGGGAGCGATTCTTTCAGGATTTAAGAATCTTTCAAAGAGTAGTTCATATTTAATCGGATCAAGATTGGTAATATTTAAGGCATAACTAACCAGCGATCCAGCCGCCGAACCTCGTCCTGGCCCAACCAAAATACCTCTGCTTTTGGCAAAATTGACATAATCGGCAACGATTAAGAGATAATCTTCAAAATGGGTTTTTTCAATTGTTTCAAGCTCATATTCCAAGCGCTTTTTAATATCTTGAGAGATTTCGTCATACCTTTTTTTTAAGCCTTCCCGGGCCAGTTTTTCAAGATAGGACTTAGCAGTTTCTCCAGCAGGTAGAGGGAATTTGGGCAAAATTGGCTTGCCAAATTCTATTTCCAAATTGCATTTTTGAGCTACTTTTAAAGTATTTTGACATACCGCTGTTCCAAAAGCCTTTTCCATATCTTCGGGCGATCTTAAAGACAAATTAACTTCTTTTAGAGACAACCGTTTTTCGTCATCAAGTTCTTTACCTGTTTGTACCGCCAAGAGGACTTCATGGGCTTCACGGTCGGTCGGTAAGATATAGTGGACATCGCAAGTGGCGACTAAGGGAATTTTTAAGGTTTTACTTAGTTTTTTTAAACCTTGATTGACCTTCTCTTGCTCGGGAATTTCCGGATGGTCTTGAAGCTCCAAATAAAAATCATCGCCAAAGATATTTAAATAGTCTTTGGCTGTTTCGATAACTTTATCCCAGGGGGCTTTAAGGATCATTTGAGGAATTTCTCCCCAAAGACAGGCGGTCAGGGCAATTAATCCCTCATGGCGTTGTTTTAAAATTTCCTTGTCAATTCTGGGGCGATAATAGTGGCCGATTAGATGGGCTTGAGTGATTAAGTATAGCAGATTTTCATAGCCGGTTTTATTTTTGCAAAGGAGAATCAGATGAAAAGGGTTGGTGTCTATTTTTGGCTGTTTGTCTTCCATCTTTCGCGGTGCCAAATAGGTTTCTACCCCAATGATTGGTTTGATTGCTTGTTTTTGACACTCTTTATAAAATTCAATTACCCCATACATCACCCCGTGATCAGTAATCGCCATTGCTTCTAACCCCAATTCTTTGGCACGAGAAACCAGCTCAGGGACTTTCCCCAAGCCGTCAAGGAGAGAATAGTGTGAATGGTTGTGAAGATGAACAAATTTTGCCAATTTTTCCTCGTCCATAATATAGCACGATTCCTCTTGACAAACGAGTCTCTTTCTGTTATGTTAAAAATGTCCTTATTTTAGGATTTAGAATTTAAGATTTAGGGTTTAGAATTTGCCGAACGAAGTTCGTCTTGATAAACTCTATAAGTTCAGTTTCGAATGGTTCACCATGAGGAACGACGAGAACTTCGTTTGAAATAATGACGAATGGTTTACCATGAGGAACGACGAGAACTTCGCTTGAAATAATGACGAATGGTTTACCATGAGGAACGACGAGAATTTTGTTCGAAGGAGTGACGAATGGCCCACACAAAAGCTAAAGGAACCAGTAAATTAGGCAGAGACAGCCGCTCAAAAAGATTGGGAGTTAAAATTTTTGGCGGCCAAAAAATACTTACAGGTCAGATTATCGTCCGTCAGCGAGGGAGCCGGTTTTTTGCTGGCGAGGGAGTCGGCATTGGCGGTGATGATACTTTATTTGCCAAAAAAGAAGGCAAAGTAATTTTTTATCATAAAAATATTCGTCATTTTAGTAATCGCTTGAAAGAAAAAACAATTGTTAGGGTAGTTTGAGATTCGAAGAAAGTCGTGAGATTTTCTTGGGGTTTCAAACTTGCTCCGGGCCCCAGAAGGGAGGGATTTCATTTGAGGGGAAGGAGACCAAGGCCTCATCGTGGCTTCTTCCTCCAGTAGTAGCAACGGCCGTAACTGCCATAAGGCGTATAGCAACTACTGTTGAATGGAGGAACTAAAGTGGCTCCTGCAAAAGATGGAGATGAGACTAACTTCGAGAAGTTGTTAGGAGGTAGTTTGTTCGTCCAACCCAGAGCAATGCCAGTTTCGGCGAGGGTGGTTGCGTCTTCTGACCGACGCAGGCCATCAATCTCAGGCGGGATTGGTCAGCCTGTCTCGGTCGAGAACAGAACTCGGTGGTCGATCGGGGTCTGGGTGACAACAACCAATGTCACTCGCAATGGCCAAAGTAGACAACGGCCCGACCTGATCAATGCGGGCCAAAAGAGGATGTTTGGGGCCACTGTGGACGAGCAAGTGCAAGTTAGCTTGCCAAAGGGGGTAACATTCGCCTGAGAGGCGACTTCAGATCGAGCTGTCGAAGTTCCTTCTCACCAGGCCCGCCCCTGCGGGGGCGGGCCTTTTCTCTTGCTAAAAAATGATTATTTTGATAAATTATTCTTAGACCATAATTGGAAGACTATTAATATTAAAATGCTAACTTATCTTACCAAACAATTTGGCAAAGCCAATCTGCCGGATATTCGGCCGGGCGATACTATTCGCGTTTCTTTTAAAATCCACGAAGGCGATAAAATCCGGCTCCAGACTTTTGAAGGAGTTTGTCTTAGCCGTCATCAGAAAAAAACCCTTGACTCAAGTTTTACTTTGCGAAAAATTTCCAGTGGCATTGGGGTGGAAAAAACTTTCCCCTTACATTCTCCTTTAATCACTAAATTTGAAAAAATAAGATCCCGAAAAGTTCGCCAAGCTAAACTTTATTTTGTCCGCGATTTTATTGGCAAGCGAGCTAAAAAACTCAAAGAAAAAAAAGATTATAAACTTTGGGAAGAAGCTTTAAGTGAAGAGGAAATCGCCAACATTGAGCAGGAAAAAGTCATGGAGGCTAAAAAGAAAGCCGAAGCCAAGTTAAAACAAGAACAAGAACTCGAAAAGAAATATCAAGCCGCGATTTCAAGTCATTCAAAGGATGGTGGAAATGTCGCTGAAAAGCCGCAAGCTGGGCAATCTGGGGGAAAAGCAAGCCCAAAAGACTCTCCAAAATAAAGGTTTTACCCTTGTTGGTCGGAACTTGAAGCTTTTTTGTGGAGAAATTGATCTCTTAATGGAGGACAAGAAAGATTTGGTTATTGTCGAAGTCAAAACCAAGGCTGATGAAAGTTTTGGCAAAGCCAAAGAGATGATCACTTTGAAAAAAAGAAAAAAATTACTACAGCTGGCAGCGGCTTTATCCCAAAAGATACCAAATCGGACAATTAGAATTGATGTGGTAGCAATAGATATGCAAGACGAAAGTTACGAACATTTAGTTTCCGCGGTAGAAAATAATATATAATGAAATTACATCCGCGAATCTATTATTCGCTAATTGTCGCTAATCCGGGATAATTGTTTATTAGTGGATAGTAAAATTAGTGGAGTATTTTACCTTGGAGAAATATGAGTGATAATATTAGAGTTCGTTTAGCTCCCAGTCCTTCAGGACCATTGCATATTGGCACCGCCCATACTGCCTTATTCAACTGGCTTTTTGCAAGGCAAAAAGATGGCAAATTTATTTTAAGAATTGAAGATACTGATAAAGCCCGATCTAAAGAAAAGTACCTGCGCGATATCGCTGACGGTCTTTGCTGGTTGGGTTTGGATTGGGATGAGGGCCCGGAAAGAGAAGACCACTTCGGGCCATATTTACAAAGTAAACGACTCAAAATCTACCAAAAATATACTGAAAACTTGCTTGAGAATAAAAAAGCTTACCAATGTTATTGCACCCCAAAAGAGTTAGAAGAAGAGCGAAAAAGCCAGTTTGCCCAAAAAAAACCGCCTAAATACTCGGGTCGGTGTCGTAATCTATCGGCAGAAGAAATACAGCAATTTCAAAAGGAAGGTCGGAAACATTCGGTTCGTTTTATCGTTACCACCCAAAAAATTAGCTTTAAAGATTTGATTAAAGGCAAAGTCGAGTTTGAGAGCAGTCTTTTTGGTGATTTTATAATTTTAAAATCAGACGGCACGCCAACTTTTATGTTCGCAGGAGTGGTTGATGACTACTTAATGAAGATTTCTCATGTGATTCGCGGCGAGGATCATCTTTCCAACACCCCCAAACAGATTCTTTTGGCAGAAGCTTTAAATTTTTCCCAGCCAGAGTACGGTCATCTGCCGCTAATTTTAAATCCCGATCGGAGTAAGCTTTCCAAACGGAAAAATCCGACTTCCATTAACGCCGATTTTCGTCTTCAAGGATATCTGCCCGAAGCGATAATCAATTTTTTAGTTTTAATGGGGTGGTCCCCAGCTAAAGGGGAAGAATTTTGGACCCTTGAGGAGCTAATTACCGAATTTGATTTATCCCAAGTGGGCATGAGTCCTTCAATTTTCGATTCCGAAAAACTTGACTATTTAAACGGCTACTATATTCGTCAGCTATCTTTGGGCGAATTAGCCAGAGTTTCCCTGCCGTATATAAAAAAAGAATATCAAAAAGAAAAGAAAAAAATCCTCGTCGGACTGTCCTTAATTCAGGAAAGACTCAAAAAACTGTCGGAAATTTCCGAACAAATTGACTTTATCTTTCAAGCTCCGGAAAATTTTCAAAAAAACCTGGTGGCTAAAGGGTCGACTAAAGAAAAAACCAAACTTGCCCTCAAGACATCGTTAAAATATCTTCAGCAGGAAGAAGAATTCGGCCGCGACGGCTTAGAACAACTTCTTCGGGCAATCGCCGTCAAACATCGCCTTACCGCCGGCGAGCTTCTCTGGCCGATTAGAGTCGCTTTGACAGGTAAAGTTGCCTCGCCTGGGGCTTTTGAGGTTTTAGAGGCCTTGGGCAAGCAGGAAAGCCTAAAGCGTATTCAAAAAGCGATTGATATGATACAATAAAATTGAAAATAACTCCGACGAATTTTCTATTCACTAATCAACACGAATTCTTTTTGAAATGATTCGCGACAATTCGTGAATAGTAAAATTAGTGGAGAGTAATTCCTTGAAAAGAATGAAGGTTTTGGAGATTATTGGCGACTCAACCTTAGCCGGCGCTCCGCGCCATCTTTTGAGTTTGCTGGAAAATCTCAATTTAAAGAAATTTGAACTCTATGTGATTTGCCCACCAGGACCGCTGGCAGGAGAGATTCGAGACCTTAAAAAATCAATCGAGGTGGAAACCGTACCGATGAGAAGCAAACTCGATATTTCATCAATTAAGACGATTAGGTCATTAATCAAACAATTAAAAGTCGATTTAATTCATATTCATGGGACAAGAGCTGGTTTTTTAGCCAGATTATCGGCGGTTGGCATGAAAGTACCGGTGATTTATACCGAACATTTATGGACAAAACAGTATCGACTAAAAAATATCTTTAAAAATCAAATCCAGCTGATTGGTCTTTGGTTTTTGGACATCTTTACCACCTTAAATATTGCCGTCTCCCAAGCTGTAAAAGACTTTATGATCGATAGCCAAATTTCTCATCCTGGCAAAGTCAGAGTCATTTATAATGCCATTGCTGCCCCTAGAAAGCAAGCAAAAATATTTTCCTCCGATAAGATTATTTTAGGCACAGTGGGAACTTTAAACTTTCAAAAAGGCATTCAATACTTAATCGAGGCAATGCCCCACGTTCTTCGTGAATTTCCTAAAATTCGGTTGGAAATTGTTGGCGAAGGTCCCCATAAAGCCCATTTGGAAAAGGAAGTTGAGAAACTGAAATTATCGAAAACGGTTTTTTTCACCGGTTTTGTGAAAGACATTCAAAATAAAATGTCAGAATTTGATCTGTATATTCAGCCGTCGCTTTCGGAAAGTTTTGGTCTGGCAATTGTCCAGGCGATGGCGCTGGGAATCCCAGTGGTGGCAACTAATGCCGGGGGGATTCCTGAAGTCGTCACCACCGGTAAATCAGGGATTTTAGTCGAACCGGGTCATCCTAAAGTCATAGCAGAAGCGATTATCGAACTTTTACGGGATAAACCTCGAGCAAAAAAGATGGGTAAATTAGGCGCCGAAGAAGCCAAAATCAAATTTAATCTTCAGGATATGATTAAGGAAACGGAGAAGATTTATGAAGAGGTGGCTGAAAGCGGCTCTTAGTCTAACAACCTTAAAGAAGACTTTAAGTTTTGGCAATATTTTTGCCGCTACTCGATTCGAGTTGCGGTTAAGAATCGTCGATAAATTTCCCTTTAAGAACATCTTGGTTCTTGCTCCTCATCCAGATGATGAGGTTTTTGGAATGGGGGGAACCATTAAAAAACTAACTTTGACCGGAGCAAAAGTGACGGTAGCCTTTTTTTGTGATGGATCGGGCGGCGTCCCCGAGGGTCGAAAAGCCGAGGAGGAAATTGGTCTTGGGATAAGACGGGATGAAAAATTAATTGAGCAAAGAAAAAATGAAGCTGAAGCTGCCGGGAAAATTTTAGGTATATCCGAGGCGGTATTCTGGGGATATCCGGACGGTAAATTAGCTGCCGGCCAAGCGACGATGAAAGCCCTGGCTGACTTGATTGATCGCATCAAACCTGATATTATCTTTTTGCCGTCATTTTTAGATAACCACGCTGATCACCGGGTAGTCAATGAAATTTTTCTCAATACTGCCGGAAAAGTATTAGAAGATAATTTTCCGGTTTGGGCCTATGAGATCTGGACGCCGATTTTCCCCAATCGGCTGATTGACATCTCTTTTTATATTAAGACTAAAAAAGAAGCCATCCTGGCTCATCAGTCTCAGCAAAGTGGGCGAAAATATGACAAGGCAATCGAAGGTCTCAATCAGTATCGGGCGGAAATAAACGGTCTTTCAGGCTTTGCCGAAGCCTTTTTTGCCGCCCCTTTGGGAGTTTATCGGGAATTATACAGAAAATCCTAAATCCGAAACACTAAATCCTAAACAAATTTCAAATATTAAATTCAAAATTACAAAAGTTTAGAAATTAGATATTAGGATTTAGAAATTTTGTCAATATTCCGAGATCGTCTAGCGGTAGGACACAAGGTTCTGGACCTTGGAACCTAGGTTCGAATCCTAGTCTCGGAGATTCCAAAAAGAAGCGGTTTTACGCTTCTTTTTTGATAAGTCGAATGGCTCAAGGGGTGAGCCATTAAAAAATTGACATATATTTTAAGTGTTATACAATGACCTTAGATATATTATTAGTTCTCAAGAGGAGGAGGAATAAGGAATTTTTTTAAAAAAATATTAATTTGCATTATTTCTATTTCTTTTTTTCTATGGCCCTTAAATTCTGCCCGCGCCGGCACTTTATGGCAGCAAGTCGGTGGTATGGGTTTAGGTGATGCTGATAATACTATTATTACTAATATGGAGACCTGGAATAATGCCATATATGCCGGGATTGAAAACGATATTGATGGCGCCCGTATTTACCGTTCGACTGACGGAAACACCTGGGTAAAAGTGAATAATGATGGTTTTGGTCACGTAGCTTTAAATGCGATTGTTGATTTTCAAAGTTTTAATGGTCAACTTTATGCCTCCACCGCTGACGATGATCCCGTCCCAGCCCAAACAGCGGAAATTTGGCGGTCAGCCAACGGCGTTGCCTGGAATCAATCGGGAAACGATGGCTTGGGCAATGCTAACAATTTTCTTTTTTACGAACTGACAGTTTTTAATAATCAGCTTTATGTCGGTAGTTTTGATGACAATAACGGCGCTGACCTGTTTCGCACCGCAGACGGCACAAATTGGAATAATGTTGTCAATGATGGCTTTGGCGATGCCAATAACACCGCTATCTTTGGGCTTTATTCTTTCGGCGGCTGGCTCTGGGCGGGAACCGGTAATGTTAACGGGGCTCAAATTTGGCGGTCAGCCAATGGCACAGACTGGAATTTGTATTTTAACTACGACGGCCAGCCATTATTAGAAAATGCCACCGCCATCAATCATTTTTTTGACTATAATGGCTTACTTTATTGGTTTGGGGTCAATGCGACTGAAGGAGCCCACATCGCTCGGCGGCATGATGATATTCTTCATACCTTTTTTATCGGTGGGTTAGGAGATAATAATAACATCTGGTTTTCCGATAATACCGTGATATCTGGTAGTTTTCTTTATTTTGGAACACGAAACGATACCACCGGCGGCGAACTCTGGTATACTGCTAATTTTCAAAATTTTACCCAAATTGGTCAAAGCGGTTTTGGCAACATTGATAATTTTGCCATTTATGCCTTAACCTTTAAGGATTATCTTTATATCGGACTTTCGACCGGCAACGGCGCCAAGGGCGCGGAAATTTGGCGACAAATGTTAACTGCTAATATTCTAATTAAAACAGAAGAGATAGCCGATGGTCAGCAAAATTCGTCCTATTTACAGCAGCTGGAAGCAAATGGCGGTAAAGAACCTTATTCCTGGAGTCTGGCTGAAGGATCCAGTCTGCCCAAAGGACTTAGCTTAAACAGCCAAACCGGTGAAATTTCCGGCACGCCGGAAGAATCAGGTGATTTTCAAGTCAAAATTTTTGTTAATGATTCGAGCCGGCCGCAAAACCGCGCTTATAAAATATTTACTTTAAAGATTGTTGCTGGAGCCTTTGATTTATCCTCAAATCAAACCGGCCTGGCAGTCTTACCGGAAACAGGTGCTAATCTTGACAAAAAAATATCCTGTGATAATTTGAAATTAACCCCAGTAGAACTCCTTTCTGTTTATTGAATTACATTCAATCACACAGAAGCGTCGTCTACGGGGTCTGCGCCCCGCCAGAGGCGTGCCTTGACAATTTGAACTTATCAGTTTGGGCAATCCTGTGGTCTGTCTCACATTAGGGGGCATTCGAGTCGAGACAGGAATCAGGAGCAGTCCCGCTACTGTAACCCCGAGTATTTACGAGAAAGAATTTCGAAGTAAATGCGAGGGGAAGCCAGAAAACCAACTGATGAGTTTTGCCGGCCTTCGGTCGAAGGGCAAAGATATCCTTAGTGATGCCAAAATTATGACCGAACTGGGGATTTTTTTAAATCCCCCCAAAGGAGTGAGAAGCTTGAATCGACGGTGGTTTCTGGAGCAAGTCGCAAAGTTCTTCTTAGGTCTGCTTTCAGTTGTGTTCGCCGGGGGATGCGGCGGTGGCCACAGCAATAGCTCAAAGGCAATCGTAACGATGATTCTTGATCGAGAGCAGAGTAAAGTAGTCTCTGTGCCGATTGGTAGCTCTGCTTTCGGGGCGATCAGAACCGCCTTCAGCTTTGAACGGGAGGGTAATGCCCCCATCGATGACTCATCAGCTCGTACGACCATCGGGGGGATTATGGGGCATTGGTTATACGAGGTTGACGGGCAAAGACCGTTCGTCCATGCCCAAGAGTTTCCGATCCCAGGTAGTTGCCTGATAGAGCTCACGCGTTTCGGCTGATAACCGGTGGCACTTTCTAATGAAAGTGCCACCGCCAACCTCTTAAAATAATTATGAGAAAAAGTTTACAATTTGCGATTGTGATTTTCTGGTGCGTTTTCGGAATTCTGTTTAGTTTAAGTTTTTTATTTATTAAAAAACCGAATCCATATATCTCGGGCCAAAACAAAGAGAATGCGACCAGGCAAACAAATATTCAAAATAATTTCTCAACCCAACCGCAAGTAAAGATCACTCAAGATCAAAACCTTAATATATCTAATAACAAGGATGAGCCGAAAGCGAATAATCCCGAACAAGAATCGTCAGATAAGTTTTACCAATCAACAACCGAAACTACCAACGAACCACCTAGATTAAATGAGACATCGTCGACTACAACGTTTGAGCCACTATCATCTCCTTCCCAAAATCAACCTATTGTTCCTCTGGTTGTTCAAGAAAAATCGGCCATTGTCCAAATAGCTCAGTTGGGTTCATTCAAAGTTGATTTACAAGACCAAGACACCGCTTTTACGATTCTTCAAAGAGCCGGAACAGAAAATAGTTTTGAGGTTAAATATCAATGGTACAATGGTCTTGGGGCTTTTATTGATTGTCTTGGTGGAATTTGTAACAAGAGTCACAATTATTGGACATTTTACTATAACAACCAATATTCATTAGTCGGCGCCTCCAGCCAGCCGATAGAAGAGGGCGATATCACGACTTGGAAATTCGAAACATGGTAAGTTAAATAGATAGCCCCGATGCTCCGATTGCATCAGAGATCGGGGCTCCGACTGTTCCGACGATTCTGTCGGAACTCCGACTGACCGTCGGAGAAGCGTCGGAGGAGAAGAAATGGCAATATTTTTTATCATCGCGGCGGTCATCTTAAGATTAATTCCGCATCTACCCAACTTTGCGCCGATCGCGGCCTTAGGGCTTTTCGGCGGAACCTACTTAAACAAAAAATATGCTTTATTGGTGCCGCTTGGGGCAATGCTTATTTCAGATTATTTTATTGGTTTCGCCAGCTTCCCCGTGACATTTTCAGTCTATTTTAGCTTTTTCTTAATCGGTTTAATTGGTCTTTGGCTTCGCCGTCACAAGAATCTTTCTAATATCATCGGAGCAACTCTTGCAGGTTCGATTCTCTTTTTTGTGATAACTAATTTTGCCGTGTGGGCGGCGACTCCTTGGTATCCGAAAAATCTCGCTGGCCTTGAGCAGTCTTATTTTCTGGCTTTGCCATTTTTCCGCAATACCATTTTAGGCGATTTGTTCTATGTCTCAACTATGTTTGGGCTTTTTGAATTGGTCCAATTAATAGTCAGAAAAAAAGACCTTAACAGAGTCTCTCAAAAGTCAAGGCTGGATTTTTTACGCCAAAAGAGATAGAATTGAAGCGAAAGGAAAAATATGCATAAAAAGGGCAGAATTTTAATGGTGGTGGCTCAAAGAGATTTTCGCGATGAAGAATATCAGGAGCCAAAGGAAGTATTTCAAGAGCATGGTTTTGAAGTTATTACCGCTTCTGAAAGAAAAGGCGAGGCTTTGGGAAAATTGGGCCTGAAAATTTGGGCTTCAACCTCATTGGATGAGGTTTCTCCCAGGGATTATGAGGCAATTGTTTTTGTCGGCGGTGATGGCTCAAGCGATTATTTTCATGATGGAGAAGCTTTGAATTTGGCTCGGGAGGCCTTCGAGGCCGGAAAGGTTATCGGTGCCATTTGTATTGCTCCTTCGATTTTGGCTAACGCCGGGATTTTACAAGGTAAAAAAGCCACCAGTTTCTCAAGCCAAAGGGAAAATTTAGAAGCCCGCGGCGCCATCTATACCGGGATAGCGGTTGAAAATGACGGCAAAATTGTCACCGCCAACGGTCCTTTGGCGGCCCAAAAGTTTGGGGAGAAGATTGTTGAATTGATGGCTCACAGCTAACAGCGAACAGCAAACAGCTTATCAAAAGCAAATAGTTAACAGCTTACAGCAGACAGCTAAAATATTAGCCGTTAGCCGTAAGCTGAAAGCCATTTTGCCGTCATCGTTCCGCTATGCGCGGAGTGGCCAAAGATATGAAAGATTCAATGTTCTATGTATATCTAATTCAAAGTTTAAAAGATGATAGTACTTATATTGGGTATACTAATAATCTTAAGAAAAGATTAGATAAACACAACGCTGGTCAAGTTATATACACTAATAAACACAAACCTTTCAGGATAGTATATTACGAAGCTTATTTATCAGAAAAAGATGCCCGACGCCGAGAACATAATTTAAAAACAAATGGTGGACAAAGAGATTTCTTAAAAGAGAATATAGAGAATTCGTTAAGTGAGCCGTATTCGTCTAGAGGTTAGGACAGTAGGTTCTCAGCCTGCAGACAGGAGTTCGATTCTCCTATACGGCACCATAATCTTAGGGTTATCGTTCCGCTACCGCGGACCTGCGGTAGCAGGCTAGTGGCTAGGACGCAGGGTTCTCAGCCCTGTAACACGGGTTCGACTCCCGTACACGCTACCAAATTATAATATAGTATGGTGGATCCGCCGTAGCGCGCAATGTGATAACAGGACGGAGTCCGTTTCACAGTAAGTGCGTAGGCGGGCAGCCCGGAAGCAGGGGTTCGATTCCCCTTAGCACTAAAAGAGACCCATTCTATTCCGATAGATAATCACAAAGATAATTATTACAAAAACTAAAGCTAAAAAGAGAATAGTCATTATTATATATAATAGTAAAGGACTAATAGCCGAATTATTTTTTGATGACGATATTGGAACTTCAGGGGCGACAATCTCGTCTTTTTTAGTTTCCGGTTTAATTTCCGGCATTTTGCCGTCGCCCAAAAGTCGGCTTGCAAAAGCCTGATAAGCTTCGGCCCGGCCGCGCCATTCGCCCAATTGTTCTTTGGTTTGAGCGTGTTTTTGGATCTCGTCTGTCCACTTTTTTTGATATTCTTGGGCTTCTTTCGGCCAGAAATCATCGGTGGTTTTGGTTGGCGTTGGTGTTGGGAAAGTTTTAGACTCCTTTATTGTAGGAGTATCGGCAACTGGTTTAGGCTTTTGACCAATTAATTTAAATTTACTTTCCAGTTCTAAGCGACTAATAAAATTTTTGCCATCCCGAAAGTGGCGGGTGAGAGTTCCCGCCTTGATATGGCGCTGGATGGTCCGTAAATTTTTGCCAAGAAGTTTAGCCGCTTCGGCCAAAGCAATCATGTCCTGCGACATTTGCCCTCCTATTATATTATATTGCGAAGAAGCGACATTGTCAAATATTAACGCGACAATTCCGCGACAATCTTATTCAACTACTTGAAGATAATAGTTAGATGGATTCGTGCCGGTATTTTTAATGATAATTTTTAGGACATCATTTGGCAAAACAGTTAGAGACTTATCGAAGAGAGAATTAGTTGATCTTAGTTGATCTGGTTTGACATAGGTACGGTTTTGGAACTTATTACTTAAATATACTTCAACCATTAAGGGTTCACCAGCTTCAATGATTTGGAGATTGAGTGATTTTAATTGAACAAAGCTAAAATTATAAGTAGCCGACTGGCCCGAGGCTAAATTTTGAATAAAGATATCTTCAAGAGTATGAGAATATTTTCCCAAAATAGCTGGTTTTGTTTCATCAGTTTTTTGGCTAATAAAGGCTTTTTGCCAATCATTAGATATGCCGAAAGTAATGGCTAAAATCGAGGCCAAAACTATTGAGGCCGCGGCTTGAAGATAGGTATTTCGCCAGCGAAGTGCTTGGCCTGATCGGGCAATAACCGCCAAGGGTTTATTTTTGGCAATCGAATCTCCGACAGATCTAACCATCGGCTTAGTAAAGAGCCACCAATAAAGGAGAATTTCGGCGATAAAGAAGAAGAACCGGCCGACGAAAGCGTGGGCAACAAAGATATAGTCGGGTCCAAACCTATGAGTTATCAACACAATAATCAATAAACGTCCGAGATTGATAACATAGGTTGAAACCAGACCAAGGAAGGCGCGCAAAATTCGCTGGCGTAAGCTAAAGAACGGCAAGAAAATCAGCAGGGAGACTAAAAGAGATGATTCGATGATCGCCGAACATTCAATTCCGAGTTTCAGAATCGAAGAGCCGCCGTCGGGCAAAAATAGCTGGAAGCGGCCGTTAGAGAGAAGTTCTAATGGCAAATTCAGGAGGCGATCTGCGACAAGGTAGACATGGAAGCTGGCGGCCTTGACTAGAAGTTGGTCAATGCCAAAATGCCTTAAGATGAGGATTAAAGAAATGGTGGTGGTAAAGGTTGCTCCCATGTAATAGAAGAGCCAATAGCGTTTTTTCTCAAAAAGGATGATTATTCGGCTGACAAGGAGAATAACAATAATAATAAAGATAATCAGGAGAATCTCGCCCAAAGTCGGCACCGAAGTGAAGGTGACATAATTGGTATCATAAGTTGTTGCCCCAGAATACCACCTAAGCCAAATATGATAGGTGGTATTTTGGGGGAAGTTGCTATTTGAACATGTCCATTGATCTGACTGGGTGTTGTCAACGGCGACATTGGGGAGAGACCATTGGCGGGTATAATTTCCTGATGACCAAGAGCCGGAGCTGGCGCAGGCATTAGTCATATAGGTCTCGCCGGCAGTAGGCTGATGGTCGCCATTGCCGTCAATAAAAATAACATAGTCAGCGGTTGAGCCGGAGATTTCCGCTGATGAGCCGTTTTTTACCGTTGAATCAACAGTAATAGTCTCACCAAGAGCCGGATAATCGCTTTTATCGGTTGCAAGCAAAGAGACAGCATAATAGGTTACTTCAATCCACATCTCACTTATTGCCGGATTGGTGCCGTTCTGATGAGCATCAAGGCGAACTCCGATTTCAAGATTATCGATATCGTTGTCAGTCCAAGAAAGACCCGACCAACTTTCCGAATAATCTGTCCAGGTATTGGTCATTGATTGGCTTGAGCCAAAGGTGTCGCTGCCGCCAGTGCGGTAAAAAATTGAAAACGAGGCTGATTTACTGGCGTGATTTCTTTTCGCCCTGGCCCAGACTTTTATTGAAGTAACATTGGCGCCGAGGGGCAGCTGACCTGAAGTTAATCCGTAAGAATCCTTGTTGGTATCAGTTGTTGTCGAAACATAAGTAGTATCGCTTGAATCAATGACCATGGGAAAATGGGAGCCGGCCGTACTTGGCGTCCAGGTGGTGTAATTGCCGTCCGAAGCCGGTCTGTTGGTATCAAACGCCTGGGCGATTTTTGGCATGATGGTGCTGAATAATCCTGCGACAATTGTCGCAAGGATGAGCCAGACAGAAATTTTAGTTAATTTTTTTCTCATATCTTTATTTAAATTCGAAGCACTAAGCACGAAACTCGAAACAATATCTAATGTTTTAAATTCTAATTTTTTAAACATTTGGGATTTAGAATTTGTGATTTGTTTAAGATTTAGGATTTCGAATTTAGGATTTTTGTTCATATCTAATATAGGGGAACGTGAAAGTATTCCTCTGCATCAATCTTTGCAATTCTGTACTCGCCATCAATCTTGATGGCTTTTAATTTATTTTGCCTGATCGACCTGACCAAATTGGTCCGGGCAGTATGAAAAATCCCCGCCAGTTCTGGAATGGTATAGACTTTGTCGGGGATATTACTATTTATATATTTGGTAATTTCTTTTTCAGGGACACGATAAAACCGTCCAATTCGGACGGCTTTTATTTTGTTCTCGCAAATCAATTTCGCGACAAAGGCGCGATGGAGTTTAAAGAGGCGACAAATGTCGCTTATTTTGAAAAAATGCTGTTTAATTGTCGTCTTAAGGAAGGATTCGATGTCGTTTTGACGTATTTTATAAGCCCGGCCAACTTTATGAGCCGGCAGTTGTTGTTCTCTAATTATCCGGGCGACATAAACCCGGTTTATCTGGAGAAGGCGAGCGAGTTGGAGTTGATTATAAGTCATATGGCTGAAAATCCTAAATTCTAAATCCTAATTTCTAAACTCAAGGATAAACTATAAAACGGTCGCAGAGCGACTCTAATTAACATAATACACCAAATAAATAATTTGTCAAATTCTAAATTCTAAATCCTAAATACTAAACAAATTTTAAACCTGAAAAATACAAATTTTAAAACATTAGAATTTCGAATTTGTTTAGAAATTAGAGTTTAGAGCTTAGAATTTATCCACAGCTAAATAGTATGAATTACCGATAAAGACAAAATATAAGGAGAGAATAAGCTATTACTTGACAAGTATAAGTCATATTATGTTAAATAAAGACGTATAGGAATTATAAAGACACTTTAAGCAAAATAGTGTTATAAATACATTATAAAGACACTTTAAGCAAAATAGTGTTATTTTGTGAGACATTTGTGTATTGAAACAGGGGAATACAGGGAGAAATAAGGAAAAGATCCTTTGTGAAGCCTTCGATCGAAGATCTCGGCTTCACTTCAGGACAAGGGGAAAGACTTGGCTACAAGAATATATACAATTGAAGAGATAGCCGAAATCCTAAAAGTACATAGGACATATGTCGCGTCACTTATAAAAGAGGGGAAATTGAGCGCCTTAAAGATAGGGCGCTTTTATCGTATTAGGGAAGATCAGCTTGAAAAGCTTATAAATGGTAAACTTGTCGCGATATTAACCATCGACGATGTCGCAGAAACCTTAAAGATTCACCGTACCTATGTCGCGCGACTTATAAAACAAAACAAACTAAAAGCCATCAAGATCGGTAAATTCTACCGTATCAGAGAGGACGAATTTAAAGCTTTCTTAAAAGAAAGTGAGATTTAATTATGAAAAAAATTCTAAATTCTAAATCCGAAATCCTAAACAAATCACAAATTA
>ERZ1292629.1555-Hain-H43-01um-R1-1555-length-21850-cov-9_pt1 | contig 21850 bp, 27 predicted proteins | sample MGYA00564399_ERZ1292629 | MGnify/ENA primary metagenome ERZ1292629 (study PRJEB36523, sample SAMEA6512636) | groundwater metagenome | collected 2019-01-08 | study: AquaDiva: Metagenomics assemblies of 32 groundwater samples | reverse complement strand
GCTTTTATACAGAGTTAATCCACTCAAAAATGGAAAATCCAGCAGAGGTTGTGCCTCCTCAAACACCGGCACCGGTTACTACACCGCAAGTAGGAGAGGTTGTTAGCGTTCCAAAAGAGGAACTAGATGACCTCCGGCATCGGGCAGAAGTGTCGTCTCAGAACTTTGAACGGCTCAAGAAAGAGCAAGAGCGAAGTGCTGAACTCGAAGCTTCGATAGCTGAATTACAAGCGCAACCTGTTCTTTCCGGACAAAACGATGAAGCAATTAGTAAACTCTCTACCGAGTTAGCCGACATTAAGGCAAAACAGGCGAGGAGTGAGGTTTTGGAGGCACATCCACAGTTGAAGGAGGTGTGGGACGATTTTGAAAAGTTCCGCGCTGATGAGGACAATAAGGGTATGAATCTCAAGACCGCCGCTAAAGCATTCTTGGTTGAAAAGGGTTTACTTGATAAACCCCGCCAAGGACTTGAACGGCCTACGGGAGGCGACAGAACCCCAGTTTCATCGGGCATGAGTGTTGAAGATGTCAAGAAATTGCGAGAAAACGATTACAAGAAATATCGTGAACTTGTGAAGAAAGGCATTATACAAATCTCATAGCAGGTCGCCGGGAAGGGTTGCAAACGAATTCACACTATGGCCACATTAAGTAATTTTGGCGAACAGTTTGCCTCTAAAGTCTTGGAAAAGACTTATCAGAGCGCGGTTGTAGACGCCATTGCTAATCGTGAGTATGAGGGTGAAATCAAGAAGCCAGGCGATAGGGTTAATATCCTATCTTTCCTTAACCAAGTTCTTCTTTCTGATTATGCGGTAGGTACGGACATGTCGTCCGAGACCATCGTAGACGCAGAAGACCAACTGGTCGTGGAGAAGCGGAAGTATTACAACTTCTCGCTTGACCGCCTTGAAGACCTCTTTACCTATGGAGGCGACATTCCAGAGAATCTCTTGAATGACGCGTCCAAGGTTCTGGAGAAGACTATCGACACTTATGTGCTTGATAAGTTCGGCTCAGAGGTTAAGGCTGGTAACTGGGTAGGTATAGACTTCTACATCGCGGGTGCTGCATCCGGCACGAGTGCTTCTATCGTAACTTCCGCAACCGGCGGTACGCTTACTGTCGGTTCCACGGGCGTTACAACGGTAGAAACCTCTGTCGGTGCGGTTGAGAACCCACGTGATGGTAATACGTATTTCGCAGGATTCCAGACCGCAGACCTTTACAAAGGTGTGCGTCTTGTATCTACCGCGGCATTTGTATCGCCTTGGTATCGCATCAGTGGAATCACAAGTTCCATTGCAGCGAGCATCACGGAATGGGATGAAGCGACATCAGGTTCTGACTTTGAGGAGGGTATGACTCTCCGTGGTCTCTTCGGAGGCGACGGGGTTAGTTTCCCGAAGTATGGGACAGGCGATGCTTCTCTTGTCACGATGATGGGTCTCGGATGGGAGTTCCAAGCGGCGGTTCCAACCTCCGTTACTGCGGCTGTCATTTACGACCAGACCACGCTTCTAGCGCAGGCTCTTGATGAGAACGAAGTTCCTACTGAATCGCGTAAACTTACGCTTCCTCCTTCGGCAGTTACGATGCTTAAACAAGCATCTGAACTCCAGCCGACAGGGATTGCGGAGATTTATTCAGGCGTTGTCTTGAATGGTCGCGTTATGCGTATCGGCGGGTTCGATGTTCACCAAGCGGCAGGCACTCGCGTGTCTACTCGTGCGGGACACTCTCCGGGTTCCGGCGTTGCGAATGACGTTGTGCTTACGGCTGCGACGACTGGGTATCTTATCCCTGCCAACCACACCGGTTTCATCACTTATGCAGATAAGTGGTCGGAATCTCGTGTTGTTGACGCGGAGAACCAGTTCGCCAAGAAGTATCAAGGGCTTTTCCTCTTCGGAGCAAAGGTGCCTCGTTACCGCCGAAAGTACGGTGCTATTCTCTTCGGTTCCTTCTAAACTCGCTGGTTAGTTTCGTTGGGGGTTCTCCCCCGGCGTGAGTGGATAATGTCCTTTCACGCCGTGTGAGAACACGGATTAAAAGGGTAACTAAACCAAAGCCCCATGATTATTTACTTGAAGCGCTTGTTCTTTAAATTGTTAGGCATGACCCCGGTTGATATGGAGATGGTCCAGTATTGGAAGAAGAATGAAGCTGTCCAAGCAAAGGTGATGCGCAGGAATGGTACATTGGTCATGCAAATGCAAGGGGAGAAGTATATCTTCCCAGGTTTCCCTCGCGGATACTTGCTCTTTGGCAAACTCTCTAAATTGAAGCATGAACTCAAAAATCAGGTCTTCAATGAATCGTGGAGAATGCTAGACCAAGGAAGAACCCCGGAAGAAATTGCCTTGTATATCAAACACATGGCCATGCCATCTGTATACGCCATGTTGGACGAACATAGGTACGATATGGTGCCAGTACAGAGAATGGTACCAGCGGTCAAGGAAATCTATGAGTCATGGACTCGCGCAGGAGGTTCCCCGCAACTCCGAGACCTCATCACTTATATTTTCCAAGAGGACGACTCCTATCGCTTCCGCTTCCAATGGATGGTCCCATACATGAATCCTCGCCTTATGGGTGTACTCTCGCCGGCGAAACTTCTAGAGAAAGGGTTTGTCTGGATGGAGAATGCCGAGGTCATCGGGGACATGAAAGAGCGCGTACGACTCATCAGACGCGTTCTCGCGGTCATTCTTCAAGATGAAGATAATAAAAGGTTCTTCACAAAGTGGTGTAGAGAGATGAATTGGAAGAAAATCGCTCTCTCAAAAGCCGACAAGTTCTTCTTTAGGGGGAAATACTTTAAAGTTGATTTAGACAAATTTGACTACTAATAAAATGCAAAAACTCGCTGAAATAAACTGGAATGATTTTATAAAGGGAGAAGGCCCTTCTGACTTCGTTCCTTCTCGTGGTTTTTCCCCACGGAGTTTGGGTCTTAATCTTACAAAGACGCGTGGTAAATGTTATTTCATTGAACCAGAAACAGATAGGGGAGGAGTGACGCTTACAGATGATGTTATTGCAATGACGAATGACAGGACTCTTTCAGGAAATGATGTGTATATTCTTGATGATGCGGCAAATTTTTATACTCTTGCGTCTGATAATACTCTAACTTTGCGTAGAACTGCGACTGGGTATACTTTTGTTCGTGGTACATCCGACATGCTTCAGTTTGCAATTTCTGGAAGTAGTTCATCATTGTTTGCTACATCTGAAACATCAATCAGAATGTATGGAGGTTCTAACCTGACAACAGATGATGGACCAGAATGGTGGGTTGGGTTAAATAGTGGCGTTCGTCATCCACTTGAAAGAGTTGAAGATAGAATGTATTGCGGAGATTTTAATCTTGTCCATTCATGGGATGCGACATCTACAACAGGTTCATATGTAACATTACCGCCAGATGTGAACATAACAAGTCTACGCAAGCATCCTGATGGAAGAACGCTTCTTGCCTTTTGTGGTCTTTCACAGAATTTTGGTCATACGCGAGGCGCGGCTGGTAGAGTTTATTATATTGATACCGTATTACGCGACTGGACAAGAGAAGTGGAAATTGAATCACAAGTAGAAGGCACTCGTCTTGTTGGTGGTGTTGTGTATGTTACTTATGGGGACAATCTTGGGTACTTTGACGGAAATGGACTTAAGTTTTTAACGAAACTGGATATTCCCACGACAGATACGGCAACCACAAACGCAACATATTCGCACAACATGGCCGCAATGGAGGATATTTTAATCGTGCGAAATGACTATCAAGCACTTGCTTTTGGAGATTTGGGGAATGGACGCGTATTTTGGAAACCATTCTCTAGCGTAGGAACTAGAACACTCACTTGTGTGTTTTATCGTGGCGACAATAAGATGCTTTACGCATATCAGCAGACAGATGTGACTGAAGTATTAAAAGAAATTGATTACGATAATATCGGAGTAAACGGGGTATTTTATACCAACCAGATTTTCTTCCCTTCAGAAGTGGTTATTAAACGAATAGATGTACTTCATGATGTGACTAATTCTGCTGGGACAAGTCGTTTTCAATTAAATTACAGGAAACACTCTGGAGGAACGGTAGATTTAATAGAAGACAAAAGCCATGTGAATCAAAGCACAAATAAGACAAGAATCAACACGAATATTCGCACAGATGTATTTCAGATATATTTTGCTCCCGTAACAGATGATATAGGAATAACTTCCATTCGCATATATGGCGATTATGTAAAACTATGAACCCTGAAACCGACAAAAACACAATACCTGGAGAGCAACATATCTTGAATCTGCAAGGATTTGTTCGGAGTTCTAGTACTGTTCCAACTTATGTTCCGCGCCATTTCTATGAACAGGTTGTTGTTGTAGTGACTGGAGGGAATATGTCATTATATATTTATGATGTAGAAAACTTGCTATGGCGCAGTACAACTTTAGTATAATACTTTTATGATTACCACCTTTGGAGACATACGAGATAGTGTGATACAAAAACTTGGGGTTGCAACCACGGATGCTTTTTATACCGAGGGAATCTTGAATAATTGGTGCAAAGAAGGTATCAGATGGGCTACCGCGTATAAAAAGTGGTCATTCACGGAGGGTCGCGTGTCCACTACATTTACTGGCACGGAAGAATGGAGTTTTGAAGGGTATAAGGCAGATTCATTCCGTATGATGCAAATTGGTGGTAAACGCCTAGATAAACTCAATTTTGAGGACTATCAGATATTCCGTGAAGAAAACAGTGATGGGACTGACCGTGTTTTCTCTGACTTTGGACGCCTTGTGGTCATCAATCCAAATGTAGACCTTACCGGCACTCTTACTGCTTATGGACAATACAATCCTGCGGATATTGACGTAACTGACCTTACTGCAACCACTCCATTTTCAAATGGGGATGATGAGGGGAACGAGGCAGTAGTTGAAGAAGTCATCTCGTACGCTAAAACTCGTTCACAAGAGGATACTATTGCTCTTGCTCATCATACAAAAGCCGAATCAATCCTAGAAAAGATATGGAAGCGTTCACAAGACGAACAGTATAATTACAAGACCCATCGCACACGCGGTGGAATGTGGAAGCGTATAAATGTCATTGACTCGGGTGTGGAGGATGACAAGATTAAAAGGGACCAATTTCTTTTCTGATATGAAAACTTTTACCTTCCAAAAGATGATTTCCCGCCAGAAGACCACCGAAGTTTCGTTGAACAACGAAATGAACAAGTTTTTACTCGTTCTCTTGATGGAGATGTATAGAAGTCTTTTCCGCAGTAACATTTCTTTACTATTCCTTTCTTGGGTCTTTCGGACGCAGAGATTCGGTCATGCTCTCTTTTTGAGATTAGCAAAAGATTTTCAAGACGATTATCTTGTTTGTTTCCGTTATTATGATGTACTACTTCATCGCTCAATAAGTATCTTCCAAGATGTTTCTCAATCACGAGACGATGTTCACGTACATAACCTTGGTTATCGTGGTGAGGATGTTCCCGTGAAAGAATTAAAATATAGCCGGCAGTCGCGATTCTACGACCCCCTTTCCAATTCCAATGTTTCTCACCTGTCTTCATTATTATATAATACCATACAATTATGAATACATACATCGTTCAAGTTGGGGACACTGTCAGTAGCATCGCAAATCGTTTCGGCGTACCCACTTCTGCTGTCAAAGGATTTCGTTCAAATGACCCGAATGTTATTTTGCCCGGAGAGACTTTAGATGTTGGTACACCGCCTACGCCTGTTTCTGCACCTAGCGTGGGCGTTTCTTCACCACAAGCACTTAATGCACAACCAGCGCCGTCTGTTTTACAACAACTCTTTCCTTCTCTACCAAGTAATCCTTTTGCACCGAATGTTCCTGCTCCTGCACCGGCGACTCCAGCTCCTATAACCTCGGTTGGACAACCTGTATCACCTGTACAAACACCACCAACAAGCGCACAGGCACCCTCTACTACTATTCAAACACCACAGACCCAACAAACATCACAAGCACTTGAAACTCAACCACAAGCAGGCGATGACGTAAATACTCTCATTCAAAGACTTGCCACTTCTAATCCAGAACTAGCAAATCAATTGCTTGGCGCTATGGGTGGTACTGATACAAGTGGGAATTTTCTCAAACAATACGATATTGACCCAGAAAAAATCAAAGTTGGATTTGAAAAGTCTCCTACAAGTACACTTCCAGACCTCATAAGACAAGTAATGGAATCAACTGGACTCCTTGATGTACGTTCAAACATCAATAGTATTTCAAAAGAAATAGAAGAGTTATCTAATGAGAGAGATGATAAGATACGAGATATTCAAGATAACCCTTTCAATTCTGCTGGAACAAAGGAGAGACAAGCTCAAATACTTATGGATAAGTATGAACAAAAAATATCAAACAGAGTTAATCGTTTGACTCTCATGCAAAATTCTTATTCACAAGCCCGACAAGAGGCTCAATTTGCTGTATCTACCGCGATAGGACTTTATGATAAGCAAAGAACTTTTGATTATCAAATGATTCAAGATTCTCTTGATAGGGAAGAAAAATCAATGGAGGCAATAAGAAAACTTGGAGAGAAAGACCTTCAGTTTGTTGCTGGTACGGCGAATCAGCCCGGCGGTATATTTGATAGAAAGACGGGGGTTTTTACCCCAGTAAAAGGAATTGGTGGTACAGGAATGGCAGGAGGTTCAACTGGGCAATTACAACTTGCCACTGCTAAAGCAAATGTAGACTTAATTACTGGACTTACGACCGATGAATATCTCGGTGGTGCAGTTGGTCCTAATATGTTTACTCGCCTTTCACCATCAAGTGTATTTACTGGTGGTAAGACCAATTTTATTGCTGGCGTGCAACAATTAAGTGACCAATTAAAACTGGATAAACTCACCCAAGCAAAAGCGCAAGGAGCAACATTCGGTGCGTTGTCTGATAACGAATTGCGAGTTATTGCGTCTGCCGCGACAAAGATTGGTACGTGGGCGATTAAAGATAAAGATGAGAACGTTATTGGATACAATGCTAATGAAGCAACATTCAAGGCCGAGCTGGATAAGATAAACAATTTTGCAAAACTTGATTACATAATAAAAGGGGGTAATCCAGAAGACGTGAAGGCGAAAAGGATGCCTGATAATACTGTATGGACAGTTAATAGCGATGGGACACGCACTCAATTACTATGAAAACTATATCTGCAAGCCAATTTGAAACTGAATATGGACAAGTAGATTTTGGTCTACCAGAATCAGAGTCCAGCGACGGTTTTGTTTCTCGTGTTGGTTCTGAACTTGGAGCTTCTTTTTCTGGCTTACAAAAAACAACAGAACGCGGTGCTGAATTATTTCAAGAAGGGAAACCAGTACAAGGAGCAGTTATGTCAGGTTTAGGTGCGGTAGGAGGGATTATACGAGGAGCACTATCTCCTGTTACAGCAATCATTGCTCCCATTATAGAAAGTGGATTAAAGGCAAGTGGAATAATAGACAATCAAGTAGTTCAAGAAAAGATAAGAAGTCTTGATGCTTGGGCGAAGGCAAATCCCGACGCGGCTGAAAACTTAAAAAATGTTTTTGAAGTTGGAGGGGTAATTGTTGGAGGGAGAGCAGTAACATCTGCATTACCCACAATTCAACGCGGAGTTGCCAGCACTAAAGAAGTTGGTAGTAGGGCGATACAAGCAGGAACAGAAGCAATCACACCCGCAGTTGATGTAACAAAAATGGTACTTGGCGGTGCGACGCGTATACCGGGCAGGATTGCAACAAATGTTGCTGAAAAACTGGCTGTTGAAACGACAATAAAAGAATTGCCGACAAAAATGGCTCAACAAGCGGCTAGGGACGGCATTGATGTATCAGATGTAAAAACAATCTATCAAGTACCGAAAGGGACAAAGCCGATGGCAAAAGAATTGGCTAACACCGTTATAAAGTTCGCAAAAAAAGAAACTGAAGTTAATCCTATTGAGATTGTCGGGAAACCGGTTGTCGCAAGAATGAAAGTATTGGAATCGTTGAAAAATGATATTGGGAAAAGGCTGGGTGCAGTTTCTGAAAAACTTGGCAAGGTAACTTCAGAGGAAGTGACAGGACCAGTGTTCGGGGCACTACAGAAAGTCAATGGTCTATCAAATCTTAAGGTTAATGCCAATGGAGTCCTTAATTTCAAGGATACGGTTCTTGCCACATCTCTAACAAAGTCTGACCGTGCGGCGATTCAAAGAATCTTTACTGATGCTATTAAAGGCGGGACAGGGAAACAAAAGCATCTCCTCCGACAGGAACTATTTGAAGTGCTTGGTGGTAAGAAAAAGGCGGGTGTTCAGCTTACCGATACACAAGCAAAAGCTTTTGACGCTATTCGCAAGGGACTTTCTGATGTTCTTGAAACAAAGAATGCATCATACAAAGATTTAAGTGGGCAATACAGGAAAATCATACAGCCTATCATAGACATGCGGAAAGCAATGCAGTCAATTCCAGGTGTTACTGAAGATGTTCTTGATATGAGCGCGGGTCTTCTTGCTAGACGACTCACCAGCACGTCTCTCTCACAAGGGAAAGTAAGAGCAATACTTGACGCGATGGACAATGCAGGCAAAATAAAGGGAAATCTCCGTGAAACTACGGAGAGTCTCCAAAACCTTTATAATGTACTTGGGAAATACTATGACCTTGCCCCCTCTACTGGTTTCCAGGGACAAATCAAGGCTGGTATTGAGAGCACTAGAGGATTGGGTGATATTGTAACTGGGGCGGTAAGGAGTGTTGCTGGTGAAACGACTGCGGTGCGACAAAAGGCGTTAGAAAATGCGATTAAAGAGGCTTTTGGCAACTAGCGCTTTCCACTAGAACCACCGAGAGATATAATGAAAAAAATTATGCCAACAACAATATACACAAAGAAAGCCCAAGCAAGGAATGTTACCATACCTACTAATATACCCTATCCAAAGGATTGTGCAAGTCAGGTTATCACCACTTTATAGTATGGACAACGAAACACAATCAGAAAAGACAGCAAGAGAATTACTTGAGACAGCCAAAATTGTTGCACAACAGCTCATTCTGCATGCAGATGGAAAAGATTTGGATATAATGAGAGAAGAAATAACCAAAGCAATAGGAACTACTGTAAATGGAAAAATTGATAAGGTTCACGAACTTCTTGAACGACAGAATGAAGTGATAGAACTCCACCACCAAGAACACAAGAAAGACATGGAAAGGATACTCCCTGTGATAGAGGCGTTTGAAGAAAAACAAAAAGAGCTATTAGTTACTCAAAAGTTAGGGAAAAAAGTTTTATGGATATCTGGATTTGTTACTGCTGTAGGTGCTGCAGTTTATATGATTGTCCAAGCATTAAAATTTGCAATAAAATAAATATGTACAAATTCCCATTTCGTATACCTGTTGGATGGAAACTTTTTGTAACGACTCCCTTTACTGGAGTAGATAAGCATAACGGCGTGGATGTCGTGACGTTAGACCAGATGGGTGTCTATAAACCCGAGTATACTTATGGAATCCCGATTGTATGGCCATTTTCTTTCCCCGGTAGACCTTACGAGATACACATTGACTCTCCCATTCCCGGACAAGGGAAGAAATCAAGAATACAAGTAGATGGAGTAGACCCGGTGACAAATATTCAGTTCAGTCTTATTGATATCCATGCTTCAAGTTCTCCGTATTTGGTCCCTGCAGGTACGCCGAATAGTATTGTATTCAAACAAGGCGATATTATCGGTTTTGTTGGAAATAATGGGGCAGTAAGTCCAAAACCAATATCAAGTGACGGTTTTGCCGGGTCGCATAGTCATCTTGCTCTTGGAGTGAAGCGTCCCGGGATGCTAAACGCGATAAACGAAGACCCTCTCATCTATTTTGACCTAGCAAATCCATTTCGCGGGACTGATGACCCTTCTAAAGACCAACCAATCTATGACTGGATGGCTTCTAGCGCCATTCTTCCTAGTGAGAAACTGCGTATTTTAGGACAAGCGATGATGGCAAGCAATCCTACACAGGCAAAGATTATACTTGCCGTGGCTAACTTTTTGAAGGCATTTGGTTCTTAACCCCAGCAGTATTTAGACTCATTCCAGTCCCGCGTACCATACTTCCCTATCACCCAAGTTGCTAGTTCAACATTATTCTCAAAATCAAGCACATCTTTACCCTCTAAAGTTCCCCATTTCATCAAACCATAGTATTTCCACGTCCCATTAAGAAATTGAAAGACACCTTTAGCGGTTGAATCTGGGTTTTTAGCCTTTGGATTTAGATTGCTCTCACACATGGCGATGGAGTACGCCAGTTCATAATTTGCCCCGTGAATTCTCGCGTAATAGCGCAGGTCGCGCTTTGCGGTGGGCGGTTCTATTGCCTTTGGTGGCTCGGAATACGCTTTTAAAGGAAATGCTATCGCTAGAATTATTGCCAGTCCAAGGACGACTATAATTATGTATCTAGGAATAGGATTTAATTGCCAAGAATATCCGACTTGCTACCAGACACAAGGTTCTTGGTACCACTCCAAGCGCCAGAGGCCATAAGACCAATCATGACACCGGTTGTAGCGATTTCAGAACCCTGTGCTCCCAGTAGGAATGCCCATAGTGAACCAACAAGTAGGGAGATGACAGGAATTATCCTATCAGGTAGAAACCCCATTTGTTTGATAGACCAGACAATACCTACTGTGAGTGCAACTGCTGTTGCGATGACTGTTTCAGTCATATCTAAATGATACCCTACCCATTAAAGAATGGGGAAGATATTCACACTAGACAAAATGGCTTATATAGACTTAATAAAATCGCGTAACATCCCTTGGAGTTCGCGCATTGAGTCAATTTGTTCCGTAATACCTATATGACCTTCTGGATTCTCGTTTGTTGATTTTGCACCAGAAATCTCGGCATCCAACTGCTTGACTTGTGCAAGAAGTCGGTCTCGGTCTCTTTCGGCAAGTTCTTTCTGGTCTTCAACGCGCTTGCGTTCATTGACATCTCCCTTTTCTGGCCATGTCTTGATACTTTTATCAAAGTTATCAACGCGGGAAACCATGAAGTCGTACTCTTGTCGGATATCCTCTCGGATTTCGCGGGTCTTGAATACTTTGAACTCCAAGTCCCATATCATCTTGCTCACCCCGTCCAACTTCCCTTTGAAGTGTCCCTTGCGTGTGGTAGGTTTATGGGTCAAGATGAGACGCGAGACTTCTGATAAAGCGATGACTGCGAGTAATGTGATGATGATGTTCATAATTAGTAGCGTGATGGTGTTAATTTCTGACCAACAAAACTAGGAACAGGACCACCAGTACGATGATTCCCTTCCTTTGCTTTTGCTTTCTTTAAGACAATGAGTTGCGGTTCATCGGTGGTGTAATTGTCAAAAGGTTTCCCTTCTTTGTTTAATCCAGACGGCTGTATGATTATTCGGTCACATCCGTGAAGCCAAGTCATACGGCACACAGCGATACCCTTGATACCAGTAACCGAGTCCTTTACTTCGTCACCTAGATTGATTTTTTCCATGTCATTTTCGTTTAGGAACCTTTGCTAATAAAATAAACCGGAACTCTTGTTTTGACTCAACACCCGGCCATGCGTTTGCTGGCACTTTTATCAGTATAACATCGTAGAATCCAAGTTTAATGAGCAATCTACGATAATTGTGTGCATAGAGTCCCGATGTAAGCCATAGCGAGAGTCGTTTTAAGGGATTCTCGCTATGGAACTCACAGAGGATAATATATTGTCGGGCAACGCGCTTTATCTCGTTAAGCGCCTTTTTGACCTTCCAGGGGTCAAGGTAAATGAGAGTCATATCAGTCAAAACGACATCCGTGGAGGAATCAGACATCATAATGTCATGTGCCTCGCATACCTTGAAGAAGGCGCCGTTAAAGGTCTTCTCTGCCAGTTTGATTGCCTCCGGGTTTATGTCTACCCCGCCAAGTTGCTTTCCTTTGAAGTGAGAGATGATGTTGTACAGGTTCGCACCTGGACCACACCCTACTTCCAATAGAGACCACCATTTGAATTGTGTGAGTACAGATGAAATCATGTCGCGATGCGGATGTTGCCATGTATCAAGGTACGCGGTCTTCCAGTCAATGGGTCTTTTAACCCACCACTTGCTCCACTGTGAGGTGGTGTAGTTGCGCCAGAACGGTAGTTTTTTAAGCGCGGAGAAAATCATATATTCGTGCGTAGAATTTCTCGCCTAACCAGTACCGTAGTTTCTTTTGCCACCAATGAGGGAGGCGCTTCATGATTCTTCGGCGTATTCCAGTACTGATTTCAAGCGGTGGTACTTCCCGGAGTCCGAATTGACCGAGAATGTCCTCTATATTTGACCCTAGGAACTCATGCCCGGTGTATGGATGATTAAAGATAGTACTGATGTTCTCTCCATGTGTTCCTACTATGAATCCTCGCTTGTCCTCGTCATAAATCGCCGGCAAGTAGTCTTTCACATATTCATGGCTCTTATATGGACCGGTATAGGCAAGATGTTTTAATGGGTCCATGAATGTCTCGCGAGGGAAGCGGATTGTGTAGAACGGCGGGGTAGTCTTCGGGTTCCATTCTGCTAACCGGCGATTTACATAGTCCATGACATATCCTCGTCTATAACCATAAACATGTGTCTTACGATTTCCTTTGAAAAAGTCCTGTGTCTCTTGCACCATGCTTGAATGGTATACATCGTCCGAGGGTTGTATGGTCATCAACACTTCTTTGCACTCGCCTATGTGATTTAGGAGTTCGCCCATGCTTCCATGGACAGAATTGACGAGACGCGCGTACGCTTCCTCGTCCGGGTACTTATCATCCCAAAAGCATATACCACTGTAGGTAAAAACAACGCTTTGGCAGAACTTCGGACAACTATCAAGCCATTGTTTCAATTCTAGGATGAGAGGGTCGCGCAAATCCTCGTATCGCCATGAAATCCATAGAATGAAGTTCTTGTTTGTTTGACTTGAAAGCGATGGAATGACAAATTGCTTGAATATCTTTATGCGGTTTTTGAGAAATCTTTGCCCACGATATCCACCATATAATCCTAATCCGGTGAATGGACAATAGAGTAAGTGTTTCATATCTTTGTATTCCAAGGGAATTTGTTTATGTGATTAAGATAATACTCCCTCCCTCGTGTGTTCGGTTCTTTCATGTTCTTTAACATCATTATTTTATCAACAGGCAACATGTATGGGTATCCAATCAACGACACTGGCCATTGACCCCACAGGATACTTTTTGCAAGAATCTCGGAGAATCCATCAAATGTTGTAAGGCGTAATGCACCTTGCATTTCTTTAATCTCCTCATTCATTTGTTCTTTAGGAACTCTCCCGTGTACAAAAACATTCTTGTATGGACTATAGTACTTCTTTTGATTCCCATACAAGTGGAATTCTACATCCCGATTTGCTTTTGCGAGACCAGATATTAGGTGCCACCCATACTGTTCAAAGTTATCGCCAGAAACAGAAGTATATAATTTAGGTCGTTCATTGTGTTTATATTCAACACTAAACTTCTTTACGTCACCAAGGAAAGATGGGCATACTTTAGCGAAGATACCAAACTTCTTTAGTTCCTCTTGTTCAACATCATTCTCGCACCAGTTTTCGCAGTACTTGTTTATCCATTGTCCTAATGCCTTGTTGTCTACGCGAATATCACCAGCGTCATCAAGATAATATCCCTTTTTGAAGTGCAAAATGTCTGAACCTGCCCACCATGCAACCTTTTTCCCTCTATGTTTCCACAGGGCATAAAAATCTGGTAGTCCATAAAGTCCGCAAAAAACGACTGACTTATCTATATGTTTGTTGGGGTCATACTGTAGTGTACCCCATATATTCTCTGGAGTATCTTCAAGGTCGCCGAGACTTGGAGCCCACCGGCAATACCATTTTTCTTTGTTTTTTAGTTTCTTTTGCATGGCATTTTTTACATAATGTCCTTCCATTATTTAAGTCCCATAATTCGTTACAAACCAGTGCATCTTCAAAGGTTTTGATATTGTTTTCATCTCTGATTTTGAAGAAGGGCTTGGGATAATGGTCTGCCTCCAGATATCCACCATGCTTTTTACAAATCTGGCAAGTATAATTGTCTCTCTTGAAAACTCCTTGTCTCCATATTGTATGCTTATGGCAATGCCATAATCTAATCCTAAGTGGTGTAACACCACCTTTCCAATTAGGGTGTTTTTCATTTTGTGCATATGGATTTGGTTTTCCAGTATTCCAAGGTTTCTGACCCTTTTTAAAAGATGTAGTATTCGCTCCCATATAACCTGTCTTCCCCTTGTTCCAAGGAACCATACCTTTCTTGAAATGCGTCCTACCTGTATTAGATTGCCCACGATATTTGTAACCACATTTTCTACTGCAACATTTAATTTCACTTCTACATGGTGGTACATAAAATACCTTTTTGCATATTGCACATTTAATGTTCTTCCCACTATTCCACTTTGACATAATGTAATAATATCAGACATCATACATTTTTACAAATGGATATAAACTTTACAAGTAATCGGTGTGGCTTCTCTTTTGATGACTCATACTCGGGATGATAGGGAACTGAAATAAACCACGATGGCCATTGGTAATTCATATCAACCTCGTAATTGCTCCACCAACTCTCGCCCTCATGGAGTCCGACTTTCAATTCAGGACGCTTTTTGACTACGAATGTCCCTGTCTTACCAAATTCTTCACTTGTCGCATCTTTGATTCCAAGTACATTCCTAGCGCACTCAATAGCACCGAGTTGATGACCAAAACATATAAGAAGTGCTGGTCTTTTTGTCTCTCTTGCTTCCTTTATCTTTTCAATCATCATCTCGGTATCATGAGGTGCATGAGTCCCGCAAATGACCAACCCGTCATACTTCTCGTATTCCGGGTCTATTTCCTCTAATGCCCGGCGAATGCTTGTCTGAAAGTCATTTAGGATTTCCATAATTTCATGAATGACGCGATAAGGTCATAGTTGTCGTGAGGATATTCATCATGAGAATGTCTTTTGAACTCCATGACTTTTTCTAGACGAGGAAGATGAGGATAATATGGATTCCTTTCAAGACTTGCCAGTGCCTCCTCCCGTGTCATCTGTCCGGAGTTTATGAGAGACGAGAGATGTGCTTTTCTCTTATCAATTCCAAACTTTTCGTACAGGTAGTAGTTCTGGAACCATGCTGTAAAAACACTCTCACAATGTTTTTCGCCATACTCTTTCCACCCGTAGTCTTGTGTCAAGATTCTCGCGGCTTCGTTTCGGTTATAGTCCAAATAATCCAGTAAATACACCGTTTTAATACGAGCAATCCAGCGATAGTAATTCCATTTCAAGAGACTACATACCGGGAGTCCTTTCAATTCTTTCCCGGTCATTTTTTTGTACACGGCCTTCATATGAACCAAGTCTCGAGCATTGTACGACCATGATGCCGGCATGATACTTTCTGTTGCTACATTCCCTCCAGATAAGATGTATTTTATTCCATATTTGTGCGCCATTTCGTATGAGGTCGCCATTAAGATATGGTCTGTCGGGATTTCAGCATTTACGAGTCCGGCTTTCAAGAATGCGACTTGCAGTTCTCGGAACTTCGCAAGGTCAATCGTGTACCGGTAGAAAGGGACTTTAAGAGTTTCCACAAGGCGCATGATATTCTCATCTGCTTTCGGGTCGTTCCACCCATTGTCTACCGAGAAACAAAATGGTCGTAGTCCAAGTTCTACTGCTTTATGCAATAGATAGGAGGAATCTACGCCACCAGAAAGACCAATTAAACATGAGTATTTATTTTTCTTGTTCTTTATATTTTCAATGACAAAGGGTAAGTTAGGTTTCTGGTCGTGTACCAACTTCAACTCATATTGCGCTTGCCGACAGAAATTGCATACTCCGGTCTCGTCAAAGGTGATTTCCTTTGCACTTCTATCCATGACGCAACAAGAGCACTGTGTCCGGTTATTTTCCATAGTAGTTTCCTTTCTGAAATCCCCTAGATGGTTTCATTCCCATTCTTGCCTTCTTGAACTTCTCAAGTCTGCCATCGGATATCATGTGACACCTCCGACAGAGCCATCTCCAATCAATCAATACCCGAAGATATTTTTGACTGATGTTCGCCAAATCCAATTTCTTTTTCTTGCGACATTCCTCGCATCTTTCTGGTTTCACTAGATGTCTTTTTACCCACGCATGCAAAGCATGATAGCCCACCCCGTCTCCTTTCCATTCAGGGTTTAGATACTCCTTTTGGAATCCTTTTTTACCTTTCATTTTAGCAGGAACGGGGATTTAACATTCTCGGGTGCAAACATGTCCATTAGTCCCTGTTCAAACGTGAACTCTGGTACAAACCCGAGTATGATTTTTGCCTTACTCATGTCATAGACAAAGCGTCCAGGGTCTACTGTCCTTTGGTCTTTTTTATCAACCTTGCCTTTGAACTTCTTCTCCGGGTTGTGTGTGTTCCACGCCTTGATGACAAGGTCACCGGCTTGCTCTGCCGATAGTTCTTCTCCAGTCCCGATATTATAAACTTGATTCCATTTATCCCATGGGGCAGTAAGCGCAAGGTAATTGGCTCTTGCGACATCCTTAATATATGTGAAGTCATTACTTTGCTTCCCTCCATAGAGAGTTGGCGCAACCCCTCTTTGAATACGCTCAAGGTAACCCCCGATAAGACCATGCATGCGTTTTTCTTTTCCATATAAGTGTGCATAACGAAGAATAATGTGCGGATTGTGACCGCGGATGTATGTTTCGCCGGCGAACTTCGTACACCCATATACACTGTTTCCTTTTGCCTTGAAAGTCTCGGTAATGGGAGGTTTTTCGTCAATCGGCATGTACACAGAACCTGTTGAAGCGTATACAAGCGGTTTGTGGAACATCCCGGCGACTCTTGCGACATTCATAGTACCGAGGACATTTGACTCCCATGCTAATTGCGGGTCTTTATCCGCATCCGAGAAACGGGCAATAGCCGCTAGGTGCAAGATTGCATTTGGATTATGTGTAGAGACCATGGCTTGAAACTGTGCCATGTCTCGTATGTCGTATCCATCCATTAAATCAAATCCAACCCATGAATGACCATGTGCCTCTAGAACCTTTTTTGTCTCTGTCCCCACAAATCCCCTGTCGCCCGTGATAAGTATTTTCATACAAAGTATTCAATTATGTTGTTAATAACATACTGCACTTCCTCGTCCGTGATGTTCTCGTTACAAGGGAGGCGTAAGGTTTCATCCTCATACTTCTGCGCTCCTGGTAATTTAGGAACTGGGAAAGGATAGTTGTTCTTTAGTGTCTCAATCCCTTGTCCTTTCAAGAAAAGGAATAATCCATCTCGGCGCGGTGTTTGTACGATATAGTCCTGCCACACTCGTTCACGGCTTTGTGGCGGGAGTTTCAAGTCGCCAATATCTTGTAGTCCCACATGGTATTGTCTTGCGATTTCTGCCCGGCGTAAAAGTATGCCCGGCAACTGTAAGAATCGGATATTAAGTATTGCGGCTTGCAAGTTATCCATGCGGGAATTGATACCCCAGTCCCGCGCGTCCTCTTTGAAATGATTACGCCCGTCCCGGACATACTTGTATACTTCTTCATCATTTGTTGTAAGACCACCAGCATCGCCGAACGCACCTAGAATCTTTGCTGGGTAGAATGAGAAGCACCCGGCGATTCCAAATGAACCAGCGGGTTTCCCATTCTGACTTGCGCCAAGTGCCTGTGCCGCATCTTCTATGACCTGGATTCCTCGGCGCTTTGCGATTTCAAGCACTTCCTCCATGTCTGCCTGTATCTCGCCCTCAATATGCACGACCATGATGGCTTTCATCTTTTCGGTAAGGTTGATTTTGCCGTCAATATCATAGTAGACAGGTTCCGCGCCTACTTGTTTCACGACTTGTGCGGTAGCGACAAAGGTACGAGATGGGACAGCGACCTCATCACCTGGACCAATTCCTATGGCTTTCAACGCCAAATAAAGGGCATCTGTGCCCGAATTAAGGGCAACCGCGTACTTTGTACCTACATAGTTAGCAAGTCTTGCCTCAAACGCTTCTACATCGGCACGAAGTATAAGGTCTCCCGCTTTAAGGACTCGGTCTATCTCAAACAGGTAATCTTCCCTGTCTTTTTGATAAGTGAGTCCTGGATTGAAAAAGCGAACTCTCATAGTGATTTCAGCCATTTGATAATCTTTCTCCACCAAGAGATGCGTACTGGAACTAATACAGGTTTTGGTGGGCGCGGTCTCGGCGTGTTTTGTCTTCGCGCACGAACCTTGCGCTCCTTCCTTCTTCGTTTCTTTATGACTTCCTCAAACTTTTTTGTTTCTTTGTTCATATTATGAAGAATTTGTCCTTTTTAATGGCAACCTTTTCTTCTTCCTCGGTCATCAACTTCTCGGTTAATTGCTCTCCGGGTCGCATTCCAATAACTTCCACAACTGGTGTTTTACCCGCCTTATTTAGTATGTCGTATGCGAGGTCAAGGATATTGACCTTCTCTCCCATATCCAAACAGAAAATCTCCCCGCCCTTGCCTTCCTCGGCGGCTTTCAATACAAGTTCCACAGCTTCCTCAATAGTCATCATGTAGCGTGTCATACGCTTGTCCGTGACTGTCAATTTCTTTCCAGTGTCTATTTGCTCTTGCCAGATGGGAATGACAGACCCGCGGCTTCCAAGAACATTTCCAAAACGTACAACAATGAATCCTTTCCCTTGATTTCGGACAATAATTTCGCTAACTCTTTTCGTTGCTCCCATAATGGAAGACGACTGAACCGCTTTATCTGTGCTGATGAAAATAAACTTTTCCGTACACTCCCACTTCTTGGCTTGTTCAATGAGATTAAGCGTTCCGAGGATATTGGTGTGGACATATTCCCTAGGATACCATTCGCCGGGTGTTACATGTTTTAGGGCCGCGGCATGGAAGATAATCTGTGGTTTGAAGTCCGAGAAGATGTCTGTCAATGTCTTTTCGTCCCGGATGTCTCCAACTCGTCCATAACACCAGCACCCTTCTTTCTTGTATTTCTCTATGATGTCAAACATTCCCGTTTCGTTCTGGTCCAAGATAAAGACCTTGTTGTTTTTCACTACTTGGCGCACGATTTCAGAACCTATACTGCCAGCCGCACCTGTGATGAGTATTCGCTTGTTCTTCATAGGCGTATATACCCGCATACCCCGCTTTCGTATAACTCTAGGACTGCTTTTTGTACTGCGTCATTCCCGTCAGGGACATATGTGACCATGTAGTTTTTCAATAGGTCTATGTCCTCGGTTTCCCATAACATATTATGAGAAAACCCCAAAAAACGATAACTTGAACTTCCTTTCACACCAAGAATGACTACCGGCGCGTGATGTTGTGAGATGAGGTTTCGTACCATTTCAAATGGTCTAAATGCAACGAAGTTAATCATGGAGTACACGAATGGCCGTAGTCCCGATAGAGCGAGTCCTGCCGCGATGCACATGGTAGATTGCTCGGTCACTCCCAGGTTGAAGTACCTATCTGGGAATCGCTTCTGAAATTCGTCTATATAATTGAACCCAACATCGGGGACAATGAGGACAATCCGTGGGTCCTTCTCGGCAAGGGTCATGAGTGTGTCCATAAATGCCCGGCGCATATCGTATGCTTTGATTATTTCAGCCATAAAGTTCTTTTTTAGCCCTACCCTTATAAGTATCTGTTGTTTTATGACAAGACTCACAGAGCGTCCGCCCATTATCAATAGCAAAGCGAAGTTCAGGATAAAAAGCAAATGGTTTTATGTGGTCTACTTGCAATTTTCCACCCCTTTCCCCACAGAAACGACAAGTAAAATTATCTCTTTTCAGAATCGCCTTGTGCCAGAGTTTGTATTCAAGAGAACTTCTTATCTTACTGTTTATCGAACTTATTCCACCCTTCCAATTCCAATGATTTTCATTAGCATATTTCCCAATTTTAACTTCACTCATTTTTTTAATTGATAATTCTGAATGTTTCTTACCCTTATTCCAAGGAACCATTCCTTTTTTGAATGCAGTTTTTGGAGCTTTATGTCCTTTCTGAAAAGTAGTTTCTGGTGACCAAGTTTTACCCTTCCACTGGTCACTTCTCTTTTTTTTAGACTGTTCATTCCAGATTCTTTTAGTCATGGTTTAATTCTGTTAATGCTTTACTAAACTCACTTTCACTTAGTTGTTTATAATGAAAAATGTTATCTCCGCGCATAAATGAGATAGGATATCCCTTAATTGTATCACAAATTATGCTATAAGGTATTCCCTTTCTTGGTTTTCTGTTTAACTTTTCTTCAATTACTAAATAGTTATGTCCATCTATCCTATCCCAATCCCAACCAAAAGATTTTAGTTTATCCTCAATTGGTTCCATATCTAAAATATCTTTTGTTTTCCCCATTGCTTGAAGACAATTTATATCTAAAATTAATACCAAATTATCTAAATGGTTTTGTTTTGCTATCGCTAAAGATTCCCAAACCATACCACCATTTAATCCACCGTCACTTTCTAAAACAAAAACCTTACCAGATTCATTTTTTAACTTTTTGGCTAAGGCGAGACCAACTCCACCAGAAAGACCCATTGACATACTCCCGCCGGCAATCATGATGTCCGGTGTTATCGGTTCTGCCAAACCTATGAACTTGCTCCCCTCCTTGCAAAAACTATCTAGTTCTTCTTCCGTGATTCTTCCCTTGCGCCATAAGAAGTAATAAAGTGATGCCGCGACCCACCCCTTGCTCAACACGAACTTGTCATTATCCAAGTCAATCTTTTCAAAAAGGACAGTGAGGATGTCAATGCAACTAAAATTACTTCCAATGTGGGATACTTGTGCGCGATAAATTAAGTCCAAGACTTTCAACCGCGCGTCTTTAGCAATTTGTTGGTAGTTGGCACCCATTGTTTGGGTTCGCTCGTGTGAGCTATTCATATCATAACATCGGGAATATGAATGCAAAAGTAGGGTGTGGACAAACAAAACACCTTGCGGAGTGCGGGGCAAGGTGCTATGCTTTCTTGTAAGTGGCTACCTCTGGCGGGGTGGCTATTTTAATATCCTCGGCACTTCTCAAACATAGTGTGATAGTTTGCCGGACATTTGCAGGGACGCTTGTAGATTTCTACCGCTTTGAAGCCCCAGTACTTTGCAATATCCTGTTCGCGTTCCCGTGCTTGTTCTATTGAACTAAACGGACTACGGACAGTTTCGTGTCTAGTATTAGGGTTCTCGGTAATTGAAAATCCACTACCGTTCCCTGTGTTCATCTCAATGATGAAATCCACTTTGGCTTGTTCTCCTATTTTCATTTCAAGGTACACTCCCGCTCGGGCGTTATTTTCCTCCGCGCCTATTCTAAGTCTATCATATTACTTGATTTTATGCAAATCCATTATGTAATAAATACGTCAAGTTTTCGGAAATTGACCGCGTAGAATGCGAGTTATCCACAGAAAACTTGCGGATTATACAATTATGTTGTTATCAAAAAAAGCCCCGCCAATAGACGGGGCTAACGAGCAATTGCTCGGCAGACTTTATACCTCGGCGTTTTATCACTTAAGAATTACTAAGATTTAAGTAAAAGTTAAGTAATGCCGATGAGACGACCACCTCCTTTCACAACTCGTGTTCGCCTTTCTTGAGATATTCTATCATTGCAAGGAGTATTTCTATATTATCTTTTACATTACCCA
>ERZ1292629.76-Hain-H43-01um-R1-76-length-100637-cov-13_pt2 | contig 21851 bp, 27 predicted proteins | sample MGYA00564399_ERZ1292629 | MGnify/ENA primary metagenome ERZ1292629 (study PRJEB36523, sample SAMEA6512636) | groundwater metagenome | collected 2019-01-08 | study: AquaDiva: Metagenomics assemblies of 32 groundwater samples | reverse complement strand
TCAAGAAACAGAAGTTTGTGTCACCAAGCACTGGCAAGTTGGACATGAGACACAACCCGATGTCGCATGATGACGATTTTTTTATCCCGGTTGTGAATGGCAAGGAGTCGACTCGGATCGAGGTGCTTCAGGGCCCCGACTACTCGGAGACCGATACCGTCGAGTATCATCGCGACAAGCTGGTCGCGGCGCTAAAGACGCCCCGCGCCTATCTCGGCATCGGTGCCGATGCGGAGACCAAGGGGGCGTTGTCGTCACTGGATATCAGGTTCGCGAGAACAGTGATGAGGTTGCAGCGCGAGATCAGGAACGGGCTGAAGAAGGCATGCAGGGTCCATCTCGTCGCCTCGGGTGCCAATCCCGATGACCACGACTACGACGTCCACCTCTCGGTGCCATCGGCGATCTTGGAGCTGGCGAAGCTCGAAGTCATGAGTGCCAAGGCCGATCTCGCGACCAGGTTCGGTGAGTTCGTTGGCACCAAATGGATCCTGACGAAGCTGTTCGGATACACCGACGACGAAGCAGTTGCCATCATGGCCGAGAAGGATGATGACCTGCTTCGTAAGGCCAAGATCGAGGCCCAGGTCCAGGCCATGATTCAGAGCGCGATGCAGCCTCAGCAACCAACTGAGCAACCACCTGGCGACCAACAATACCAGGGTGACCAAGAGGAGCCGCCGCCACCACCGGATCAGGGTCGGTACGACTCCAACGAGTCGAGGTCCAGGACCAAGACTGTCGTAGATCGTATCCTTGCCCGTCCGACGTTCGACTGGAGACGTGACTTCGAGGGTGACAAGATGGCGGAAAAACGAGCCGATGCCAGGCTTCGTGGTTGGCAGGATTCCGGATGGAAGAACGACAAGGCATTCAAGAAGCGTCTTGGCGAGATGGCCGGGCTCCTCTCCGATATCAAACAGGCGTTGCAGCCAGTTTGACACCATCGATCACGTAGGAGCCTTGACACCCATGTGCGAGGAGCGGTAGCTTTTGCTGCACATGGACCCAGCCGATCTGATGGTGGATGGAGATTTCCTCGAAAAGCTCCTCTCCGGCAGCTTCGAGGTTGCCATGGGTCTCGTCGATGAGGCCGTGGTGGCGAGTCCCGAGAAGTTCGGTGGCTCCGAATCTGTCGAGGTCAGGAGCCTGGGGACATTCCCAGGCCACGTCATCGTGGTCAATTCCGAGGGCAAGTTCTTCCGAGCTGCCTACTCGCTTGACGAATCTGGTGACAACCCAGGCATCAAGCTCGGCGCCATCGAATCGATCGAGGTTCCGGTGCTTGGTGCCGTCGATGTCGCCCAGGAGGCGAGACGCCAGGCCAGGGATGCCGTCGACGCCATGCTTCAGGGCGACGAGAAGAAGGCCAAGGCGTGTGCCTGCGAGGTCTACTCTCTCGTCCAGTCAGGAACCAAGCTGACTGCGGAGGGCGCCGAGGATGGCATCCGTGAGATCATGCTGGGCGATGCCGACTGGAAGAAGGCGGTCCGGAAGCAGGAGTCGCAGATCAAGGCGCTTCTCGGCGGCGACATTCTCCGCCTGGAGACCTCGATGCCGAGGAAGCGGTACGATACCAAGGCCGTCGAGGAGTCGGATCGTGGTAGCGTGGCATCTGCTCTCCGGGGCTTGGCTGCGACTCTGTCCGAGTTGCTGTCCAAGACGATTCCGGCGACCAGGGTCACGGATACGAGTGTCGTTCGTGGTGCCGCTCGTCACGAGCAATCGGCCGCTGACTTCGTCGGTTTCGTTCGTGAGTATCGCAACGATCTCGCCTCGCTGATCAAGCTCGTCGAGGGAGCTGCGATGACGACCGGGTGTCTGCCCTGTCTCGCCAGGTCTCACGACTTGGTGGCGGAGCGGATCTACGACTGGGCCTTGGCGGGAGTGTTCGCCGAACGCTTCGCGCGTCAGATCGAAGTCTGAGGAGAGGGACAATGCACCGACCGAAGGTCAACCCGGATCTGGACAACGAGCTGAAGGAGTTCGGGATCAATCCCGACGTCTTCATCGAGAGCATCGAGCGCTCGACCCAGATGGATGTCAGAACCGCGGCGCACGACGCCTCCGGGCTCCACGTCTCGGAGCGTAGCAGGGCTCCGCTCTCGTTGCGCGAGGCCAGCGAGGCGATCGTCCTCGACACCAAGCCGGATCCTGCCGGCGATCCTCAGGACGAGGCCTTCAAGTTGGTGAAGCGCAAGCTGAAGACCGCCAAGGACAAGGTGTTGCGGCGCCTGAAAAGGCTCAAGAACAGGGCGAAGCGTTCCACGATTGCTCGGGCCAGTCGCCAATACTACAAGCGCATGAAGCGCAAGATCTCGAAGAAGATGAAGAAGCTGCGCGCCAAGTTCGGCGGTGGCGCTGGTCTCTCCAAGGTCAGGGCCGGCGGCAGGAAGCGGATCCTGTCCACGGGCATGGATCGCGTCGCGACTCTTCACGAGGATCTGAACCGACTCTCGGCCAGCGTCGAAGCCGCCGTGGAGCCACCGCTCGACGAGTCGAAGGTCTCCGATTACGCCTACGCCGCGCTTCAGGCCGGTCAGGTTTCGGCGTTGTTGGCGGATCGCTTCGAGCTGTACGGCGATACCGCCGCGGCCGAGGCCCTGAACAGGCTCAGCGACGTCGCTGCCGACTTGTCCGAGGATCTCGACGTCGAGGATCCACCGGCCGAAGCGGTGGAGAAGCTCGACAGGGTGATGCGTGGCGTCATCAGGGCGTTGAAGACGTTCGAGGAGATTGGGTCGCCGAGCCTGGTCGACCTCATCGAGTCGGCATCGAGACCCAAGACACAGGAGTCGCAGCCGCAGGCTGCGTGAGCGGTGGCGGGGTGGATCTGGCTTGGCTCCCTTTTCGAGGGGGCCAAGAAAAGGGACACCGCGTATCGAAGCGGGAGACGGGCGAAGATCGGGTTCACGGCTTTGCTCAAGGCGGCGAGAAACAGGCTGACGACGACACGAGCGAAGCCCAAGGACAAGCCGGGGCGATTGATCGCGAGAACGCCACTGGCTGGCAAGTTTCGCTGGAGACGATGGTAACGAGATGACCACCAAGCTACTCATCGATTCGATGCCGATCGGCTCTGGGACAGGGCAAACCTGGACCCTGGAGGAGAGCAAGTCCGGCAAGGGCAAGGTCATCGCTCGCGGCGAGTTCGCCAGGTCCGATCGTCCCACCGAGAACAAGCGGCTCTATCCCAAGGAGCTGTGGATCCGCGAGGCCGAAAAGCTGTCGGAATCCATGAAGTCACGTGGTGTCTTCGGCGAGGCCGATCACCCCGGCGACGGGCGAACCAAGCTGGTTCGCGTCTCCCATGTGCTCACCGGTCTCAAGGTCGTCGGCGACCAGGTCATTGGCGAGGCCGAGATCCTCGACACGCCCAATGGCAGGATCCTAAAGGCGATCATGGAGGCCGGCTGCAAGGTCGGCGTCTCCAGTCGTGGTTTCGGGTCCACGAAGAGCGTCGGCAACGGTATCGAAGAGGTCCAGGAGGACTTCAGTCTCGACACCTTCGATTTTGTCGCAGACCCGGCGACCAAGACGGCCTACCCTGAGATCTTTGCTGAGGAACGTGCTCGTATCGCGGAGGATGGCATGTTGACGATCGAGGAGCTGCGCAAGAACTACCCTGGTCTCATCGCAGAGGTCAAAGCTGCCGTTCTCAAGGAAGAGACGGATGACGTCGCCAGGGCCATGGTGCTATCCGAGGAGCGTGTCACCTCACGTCTCAAGGAGACGTTTGCCGACCAGCTTCTCAGGGCCACGGAACAGATCCGTGAAGACGCCATGAAGGCAGCCAGATCCGAGCTTCTCAGCGACCCCTCGGTGGCCAAGGCCAAGACCATCGTGGAGCGGATCGCGATGCTGGTGTCGCCGTTCGGCGGCGGCAGCCCAGCAGCCGCGGAGCAAGTCCAGGCCAAGGACGACGAGATCTCGCGGCTCAAGACTGAGCTGGCGAATCGCGACCTGGAGATTGCGGCGTTGCGTCGCGTCTCCGAGGATGCGAAGAGGGCCGAAGAGGAGCTTCGGGCTCAGGTCTCGACCCTCGAATCCAAGGTCTCGGTATCCGAAAAGGCAGCCTCGACGGCGACTCGTCTCAAGGACGAGGCCATCGGGAAGGCTCGCGAGGCTCTGGAGTTGGCCAAGGAGTACAGCACCCAGCTCGTCATCGAGCAGGAGTGCATCGGTGGCAAGCCACGCGCCGCCGAGCTTCGTCTTGCGTGCCAGGGGAAGACCCTGGACGAGGCGAAGAAGATCGTCGAGAGCTTCTCCACCGCGGAGAAGCCGAAGCCCAGGGTCCAAGACACAGACGAAGCAGAACGGATCCGGGCGCGGGTTGCCCAGGGCAACCAGGCCGAGACGAAGAAGCCCAGCGCCAATGGGAAGGGCAGCTTGCTGGAGGAGGTCGGTATCGACCAGGCGACGTTCGATCGCATGGCCGGTATCCAGACACCGCAGAGCGATACGTCCATCAAGCGAGGCTGACATCTTTGGTGTCACGGCTATTGATTCCGTGACGCTGGTCTGATACGAATCGGTACGTCGGAGGAAATGCAGAATGGAATCCCAGGATCTGACCGAGGCGGGCGCAAAGTCCATCCGTGACGAAGGCTATGTCGGCCTTCTCGAAAAGAAGTGGGACCGTCTCCTGTCCGGGATCCGGGACCCATACATCCGCAAGACGACCGCCATGCTGTTCGAGAATCAGCAAGGCGACATGCGGCGTCGTCTCACCGAGGAGACGTTGTCGACGAATGCTGGGGAGTACACGAAGTACATCTTCCCGCTGCTGCGTCGCGTTTTCCCGAACCTGATCGCCAACGAGGTGATCTCGGTGCAGCCGATGTCTGCCCCGGTAGGAGCCATCTTCTACTGGGAGTACAAGCACGGCAAGTCGAAGGGAGCCACGACCAAGGGCACCAACCTCATCGAGAGCTTCGACTCCGACTACACCTCGGAGAAGGTGGCCGGCGAGACCACGGCGCTTCCGAACGGCGTCGACTACGGCGGCGTTGGAGCGGTGCTGACGGCGCTGTTGCAGTTCACGCCGGTTCGTCCGCTGAATGCTTCCACGGGAGTCAGCGTCACGCTTCAGGACGTCGATGCCGATGGCACCGTGGTCCAGGAAGCCACCGATAACGGCGCCGGTGCCTTCACCGGTGACACCACGGCGGGTACGCTGAACTACGTCACGGGCCAGATCACGGGCTTCCTGTTCACAGCGGCGCCAGGAGCCGGTGCGGGTCGCAAGATCCTGAGCACCTACTGGTACGATTCCGAGGCGAACAACCAGGTCCCCAACGTCACGATGGACATCGCGATGTCGGAGATCAGGGCCCGGACCCGCAAGGTCAAGGGAGACTGGTCGGCAGAAGCCAGCGATGATCTCAGGAGCTTCCATGGCGTCGATGCCGAAGCCGAGCTGGTCTCGGGCATCAGCCAGGAGGTCGGCCTGGAGATCGATCGCGAGATCCTCGGCCAGCTCCTCGCCGCAGCGACTCTCAGCACGGCGACCTTCGACTTCACGGTTCCCGCCGGCTTGTCGGAGGTCGATCACATCTCCGCGGTCATGACGCGGATCTCAGCGGTCAGCTTCCAGATCCAGAAGAAGTCGAAGCGCAGCCCGGCGAACTGGATCGTGACCTCTCCCGAGGTCTCGGCGAAGCTCGTCCAGTTGCAACGCCACGGCGACCTGCGACCGATGTGGGTCAGTGACCCTGGCTCCACGATCGGCCCCTACGACGGCACCGTGGTGCCTCCAAGCTACGGCCCCGTGAGCAGCCACGCCGGCATCATGAAGCTCGGCATGCTGTCCAACAAGTGGCTGGCCTACCAGGATCCGCTGTTCCGCAGCAACAAGATCCTCGTCGGTCTCCGCGGCAACTCCTACCTCGACGCCGGCTACGTCTTCTCGCCGTACGTCCCGTTCCAGATGACGCCGACCTTCTTCGATCCCGACGACCAGGTCTACAAGAAGGGCTTCCGGACGCGATACGCGACCAAATTGCTCCGACCGGAGTGGTATGGCACGGTAACGATCACCGGCGGTCTGTAGATCAAGGCAGAGTCGTGGAGCGAATGGCCCCGGGGGGAAACCTCCGGGGCTGTTTCGTTTGCGGGGTCCATGTGTCGTGGTATCTATGTCCGCATGCCCTTGCCGAACGACGTGGTTGTCTGGGATCTGAGTGATGCGGCTGTGGTTGCCAGTCTTGCTTCCGGGCTTCCCGCCGATGGGTTGCATCTGTTCTCCGACGAGTGGAGAAGTCGAGGTGAGCAGTGCCTAGGATTTGTTCGGGCCAGGGTCGGGACCTTCGAGAGGCGGATAGGAGCCAGGTCGTGTGACATAGCCGAGGTGCCGAGGCAGGAAGCGACTCGGTTTCTTGAGGCGTTTCATATCCAGGGTGCCAGTCGTCTCGGCATCGTCTACTTCGGTCTTCGCATCGGAGCTGAGATCGTGGGTCTTCTGTCCCTGGGACGTCACAGCAGACAGACTGCCGAGAATCGTATCGTGCTGGACCGGCTGTGCTTTCGGAGTGGCGTCCAGGTCATCGGAGGCGCTTCGAGGCTGGTGAAGGCGGCGATTCTCTGGGCCAAGGAGCAGCCATACGACGAGATTGTTACCTTCAGTGACAATCGATTGACCGATGGTTCGTTGTACGAGTCCCTTGGCTTTGTGTTGGAGCAGTCACTGAAGCCTGACTACTGCTACGTCAAGGATGGCAAGCGGCTAAGCAAACAGAGCCAAAAGAAGAGTGCCTCTGGATGTCCAGAGGGGATGACTGAGCACGAATGGGCGATCCATCGCGGTCTGTGTAGGATCTACGACGCAGGCAAGAAGCGATGGGTGATAAATCTATGGCCTGGTCAGCACGAGACTCGTAACGAGCTGTCGTCCAAGAGGTGCGCCGGTCAGCATCACAGTGGTGTCTTCAGGCATTCCCATGTGCGTGGATACCTCGATTCGGCCAAGAACGGACGCAGTGTCTACTACGGCTCATCCTACGAGCTTCGATGTCTTGTGGTCTTGGAGGCAGATCCTGGCGTGGCATCCTTTCGTCGGTGTGATGCCTTCAAGGGACAGGACGGCTGGCGGAATCCAGATCTCTGGATCGAGTTTGTCGATGGCAGGTCAGAGGTATGGGAGGTGAAGCCAGAGGACATGCTGTCGCATCCGACGGTCCGGGCACAGATCGCAGAGTCGATGGAGTTTGCTAGGTCTGCCGGTGCCGGCTTCAGGTTGTGGACTGAAAAGGACAGCGGTCTCGGATCTGACCACGACATCGTCAAATGGGCCCGTGAGTACCTGGTCGGCACCGGTGAACACCACTATGACGACCACCACCGAGAGGTCAGGAAGCGGATCCGGCAGCGCTACTACGCCAAGATCGCTGCCGACAAGGTCGAGGTGAAGTGCGACTTCTGTGGCGTCTGCCACTATCCGTTGCGGATGACGTATGACCGAAACATCAAGCGGAACGGAGTCTACGTCTGCGAGCGTCGTGGTGGATATCTGGCCGGGAAGCTGCCGAAGGTGCGTCTACGGACGCCAAACCCATATGCATCGGATGGCCTGAAGAAGTGCAGCACATGCTCGGCGATTAGACCGGTGGAAGAGTTCAGCGTGCGAGCGGTCTCCTGGGATGGGAGATTCCATCGATGCAAGGAATGCGATAAGCTGCGGCGTGACAGGCTCAGGAGCGACCAGCGTCGCAAGGAGAACGACAGTGCCTCGATTCAAGAAGGCCAGGCAGTACGTCGGTAAGACGCTGACCCTGTACATCAATGGTGGTGACCGTGTGATTGGAGAGCACGAGATCCTCGGCGGTGAGCGATGGGCGAGGTTCTGTCCCGAGTTCTTGGAGAGGCTCAAGGATCCTGTCGTCAAGACTCAGGCTACGACACCAGAGACTGTGGTGTCAGAGGAGGTCGCTGAGGACTTGGCTCTGCATCCCGATGACTCGGTTCTGGTGCTGATTGCTTTGCCGGAACCAGCGGTATTCGTCCAGCTTCCGGTGGAGCCTGTCGTCGAGACTCCAGAGCTGCTCCCGGTGCCAATCGAGCCAGAGGGCCAGGAGCCAGACCAGGTTGTCGAGCCAGTTCTGCGCTCGGTGTCCAGTGACAAGAAGGGCCGTCGCAGGAAGTAGGTCGTAGTGGCCAATCCGAAGACCAGGGCCGAGGCGTTGTCGTGGCTTGAGCGCAGTCTTGGCGGCGGCGTTGTCGTCCTCGAAATCACCTGTGACCATCTCGACGACGCCTTTGACGACGCCGGTCGCTGGCTATCGGGGCGGAAGAGCATCATCAGACGGGCCGCGGTCAACTCGGTGTCTGGGATCCAGGAGTACGATGTCCCCGAGGACTGCGATGAGGTGACTCAGGTCTGGTTTCCCGGGACTCAGCTCGATATCGTAGCCGCCGTGGCTCCATATGCCTTCATCGACTTCGACATGATTCCGGTGACCAGTGGCATGATCGGAGGCGTCCCTGCGGGTAACTTCTATTCCGCTCTCGAACAGGTCATGGCGCACGCTGACACCGGACGCAGGATCATTGGCTCCGAGCCGGCCTGGGAGTTCCATAGGGATACCAGAAAGCTGATCCTGTATCCTCAGCGGCGTCGCGAGGGAACCGTTGTCATGGAGTACATCGTCACCGAGATCAGTGATGGCGACTTCGCCAGACTGAGTTCCAGGGACCGTGATCTCATGCTGCGCTACGCCAAGGCGAGCCTCAAGGAGATCCTGGGCCGTGTCCGCGGCAAGTATCCCGATGGCATGCCAAGCGCCGGAGGCACCAAGCAACTGGATGGCGCCTCGCTACTGGACGAGTCCAGGGCCGAGAAAGAGGCGTTGAACACCGAGATCCTCGAAACCAACATGGGTGTACCCTTTGTGGTGGGATAGCGGATGTGGATTCCGGTTCAGATGCTTCTCGAAAAGAAGGCGGCGCCAGAGCCCGAGGCTGACGTCGATGATGCTGACTCCTTCGAGAAGAAGGCCGACAACGTCCCGGCGCTGATCAGGCACTGCATGGTGGCGGTGTCGAAGAAGCATGGCGCCCGAGGCGCCTGGAATATCTGCCGCGGCTCGATGACGAGGTATGGCTACCTCAAGGGACCCTACAAAGAGAAGTCAGGGGCCAAGGACGTCAAGATGTCGCAGAAGGGGACGAGGAGATCGTTCCGACACGGCATGGAGCGAGACGCCCCGGGGAAGGCGACCAAGTTCCTGGCGATGTTCAGGCGCATCAAGTCTGGTGACTGGGCCAAGGACCGGAGATACAAGGGCACGGCAAAGGAATGACGTACCACGACAAGCGAGGAAAGTTCTGTGGCCAAGACCAGGCCCATGCTGTGGTGCGTGACGGTGCCCGCATGAGAGTGGTTCGCCACCTGGTGCCATGGGACCAGGTCGACTTGGCAGACAATGCCGACGCCAACACCGAAAAGGTCGATGACAATCGATTGAGCGGTCGGTTCTTCCAGTTGTCGGAGCTGTTTGGTGAAAGCGAAGTCGGTGACATGGTGTCTGCGGCTGTCCGGTGGATCCAGGACAATGGCGACTCCGACACGGCACCCAGCGCTTGCTTCGCCACGGCCACCACAGACGAGGTGGCCAATGGTCTTTCGATCCGACCAGACGTCGCTTACAAAGCCCTTTCCGATGGCGCCAAGAAGAAGAAGCTGATTACCAAGCGCGAAATGCGGAAACATCCGTCTGCGCACGGTACCTACTCCAGCAAGGACAGGGCGATAGGCTGGCGTGTGTGGGAGGTCAAGCTCAGGCCGGATCAGTGCGGGGAGTAGACGGTGTCAGGTAGCACGCTCTACAAGAAGGGTGGTGTCGACAACATCCGCAGGGTCTTTCCAGATCCTGCGCTTGCCGAGGTGGAGCGTGCGTTCTGGGATAGTGTCGCTCAGGAGCCGGCGAGGCTTTCCGGTACACCGATACGCTTCTGGTCGCTGCGACGGGCGGCGAATCGGCATCCGCTCTACAAGGAGCCCAGTGGCAAGTCCGTGGGCGACGGCGAATGGGAGTACCAGGGTCCGTTCGAGCTGATGGCCGCCGTAGAGTTTGACCAGGGCAACCAGACCACTGCCCAGGCTGGCGACCAAGGTGGCATCGAGAAGAGCGCCGATGCCACGGCCTGGATTGCTCGCAAGGAGGTCGAGGATCGTGAGGCGCCGGCTCCCAAAGAGGGAGACGTCGTCGAGTTCTGGGATGGCTTCGGTGGTTCCGCGTTGGCCGGCCAGAAGCATCATTTCGACGTCGTCGTAGCCAATAGGGATGGCAACATCGTGACATCGGATGTCTTCGTCATGTACAAGCTGACACTGAAGACCAGGACCAGGTTCGATCCAGGTCGCAAGGTCGGAGCCACCGAGGATCCGGTGGGCACGTGAAGATGTCCGAAGAGCTTGAGTCCGCGGTGGGCAGTGGCGAGGTCCAGATCAGGATCGGCCACTGCGTCGTGGTCATGACGCATGACGGCCACAGGGTTGGCGAGGGTAGCGTCGAAAGCATCTCTGACGACGGCAAGTACGTCAGGGTCAGAGACAAGTCCGCTGGCAGCGATCTTCAGATCGACGTCGACCCCAGTCTCTATGAACTCTGGGTCCTCGACTCCGAAGACGGTCCCGCGAGGCGTTTTCCTGCACTCTGGCAGCAAGGAATGCAGGTATTCTTTGGCCACGGCTACCAGAAGTGACTGTCATCGCCCCAGAAAAGGTTCGTCTTGTCGTCGCCAACGGCCTCTCCTTCACCTGTGCGATGTGCCTGAAGTATTGGCGGGCGCATGACAGGTCTGGTGTCGCCGTCTCCGAGTTCGTGAGCTGCGATGGAATCGATTGTGGTGGTCCCATCGTGGGGAAGTCGTTTCCAGAATACGAGGGACCGCTGACCGCTGACTTCATGGCCTCGCACTGTTTTCGGTGCGGTGATCCCGCAACCAAGATTGCTGTAGTCAACGGTGGTAGGCACGTCGGTGTCTGCCAGAGGCATGTGTTGACTATGGATCGCTTGGTGGAGCAGAAGCGATGACTCTGTCGGAGCAACTTGTCGAGGCCATGGCGAGGACCGGGTATGGATCCGGTGCGGTCCGTGATCTGTCGTCAGGACTTCTGGTCGCATTGGACGAAGAAGAGATCTACGTCTCTCCGGACCAGTATCATTCCGCGATTCGGAAGTGCCCGCCGTCCTGGAACCTGGATTCCAGTGGTCGCTGCGTCCAGGTGAGGCCAGGTCCCAAGAAGTTCAGACTGGGCGACTTGGAGCCAGATGTCGCCGCCAAGATCAAGGCAAGCCTGGCCAAGTCAGGTACTTCAACTCCACGAACCATGGATGCAATCATCCACGAACCAGTGGCAGCGGCACCGGTTGGCGCCAAGACGACGCCGATGCGTCCCTCTGAGAACGAGGCCAGGGTTGGACTCTGTGGTAGCTGTGTGGTGCCACCGGAGAAGGTGCCAAGGCTGCCGAACCTGACACACGAGGAGCGTGAAGCCGAGTCGCGATTTGCGTCCAGCTTCGAGGCCTATCCAGACAAGATGGTCGATATCTACATGGACAGCCTCGACAAGGGCGAGATCGGAGACGCTCCCAACATCTTCGCCATGGACGACGCCAAACTCCTGAGCCCGGACTACAACCCGCAGGGGAAGTCCGACACCGAGGTCTTGGATGCAAGATCGACCATGAATATTGCCGTACATCAGACGGCCAATGCCATCTGTAAGCGTGCCTTCTTGCGTAAACTTGACGAGTTGGCCAAGCTACCCAAGGATGACGAGAAGCGTAGTGTCCTAGTCACCAGCGGCGGCGTGGCCAGCGGTAAAGGATTTGCGTTAGGTAACGTACAAGAAGCATCGTCCATAGCCAAGACAGTGGGTGCTGTTTGGGATGCCGCCGGGGAGCAGAACGCCACCGAGAACGACTGGGTTCTCGACGAGCTGGAGAAGCGGGGGCTCAAGGGAGCCTTCGTCTTCGTCGACTCCGATCCCAAGGACACCTGGGAGAATCCGCAGCGTGGTGTCGTGGAACGAGCCGGCAGGAATGGGAGGATGGTTGATGCGAGACTGTTCTCTGACAGCTATGCCGAGGGTGCCAAGAACTTTGCCGCGTTCCACAGCAAGAACAAGGACAGGGCCAGCTTCTTGATCCTGTCGAGCCGAGCCGGGAAACCTACCTTGGTGTCCGAGATGCCACGGGAGGCCTTGGCCATGGATGCTGAGGCGATCTATGCTCGAACCTCGAAGGTGATCGATGAGCGACCCGAAATCAAACCAGCCGTCCGGAGAGGAGCGTCGATCGGGCGCAGGGTCTGGGGGCCTCCCAAAGGAACAGCTCACCAAGCTGGGTGAGACGATGCGTAACAACCTGGAGAAGAACGCCAAGGATCCGGATGCCTGGGATGCGGCGAAATTCGAGCGCAGCAAAAAGGCGAGGCCGGCGAAGCTCGGCGGTAAAGATGTCAAGCATCCCGAGTTGAATGCTCACGGCATCAAGAAGACGCGGTAAGTCGTGCAGCTCGTGATCAGATCGGACGCCAAGAACAAGCGCGTCATGAAGCTGGTCTCTCAACTGGAGAAGCGGATCGCCGGCATCATCAGGACGACACCACGTGATGTCGCCAAGGGTGTCTTCAAGACACTGATGGCCACGGCACCAGGCGGAATCCCTGGATACCCAGATCTGTTGCGGGTCGAGGCGATCCGTGTCTCCGGTGGTGCCTCTGTTGTTGGGATCGTTGGTGATGCGAAGCCGGCCAGGATCAAGGCCGCCGAGGTGCCGCGGACAGTGCTCTACATCCAGCCCGTGATGAGTGCCAAGGGGGAGGCATCGTCCGAAGCCGCCGCTCTTCTGGCATCACTGAATCCATGGACCGTGGATACCTTGCCCTGGGAGCCGTCGAGGCGCGAGGCCAACGTCATAACGCGTAATGTCACTGAGCGCGAGGTTCGCAGAATCGAGCAGCGCAGGTCCGGAGATCTGACCTCGGTTGTCGCCGAGCTACGAAGGCTGGGCGTCACGATTCGACCCAGGTCGTCGGTGCCGCCGAAGCGCAAGGTGGTTCGTGACGTCGCCTTCGAGGTCTTGAGGCGCGAGTTTGGTATCGAGATACAGGGACAGGCGCACTGGAGACCAGCGATTCGAGCCGCAAGTCGTGCGATACTGCGATCGGTGTTGAAGCGAAGACGGGCCTGGCTCACAATGCCAGGCAACGCGCAGTGGAAGAGGCCCCTGGGGCTTCCGTTCGGTTCGATGTCTCAGGTCAGAGACATGCAGCGCTTCCAGCGGATGGTCGCCAAGGCGGCAGGGAGATAAGGCAACGATGGACATCCAAAAGGTCAACGAAGTCCTCAGCAAGGCCCGTCTGATTTTCCAGGAGGACGAGGCCCAGGCGCTTGCCGGTCTGGTCGAGGATGACGACTACGAAGGCGACGACGCCTCTGCCATCGAGGGTGGAGTCGGTGGCGTCGACAACCTGAGCAGTGCTGTCGAGGCCTTCGACTCCTACATCGAGGATCTCGTCATGGGGCTCGTCGCTCGTCAGGGCGTCTCCGAGGAGAGCGCCATCGATGCCTTCGTTGGTCTTGCCGATGAGCTGGCCCAGAAGGGGAAGCTGCCGGAGCTGCCCGACGACGACGCCTCGGACTCGATGCTGTCGGGATGGATCGGGGCCGCTCAACAGGCTGGGTTCGGTGGTCTGTTGATGACGTACTGCGGCCAGATGAACGGCCAGGACCCGACGCGGGGCGGCACCGCAGATCACGACTGATTCCAGGTGGCCAACGGCAGAACTGGCCAGGTTTTCCTGGAGAATTTCGACGTTGGCCTCGCCAGGACGCTCGGTGGTGAGCTGATAGAGATCCAGCTCGATGGCGAGAGTGTCCAGAGCTACGCGGTCAGGATCGAAGGCGTTCCGGGTCCCGCCGATTACCAGGGGCTGATCCCGATCCTGTTCAACCCGCCCGAGGACGTTTACGAGAGGAACCTGCTCCCGCAGATCGTCATCGGCAGGGCTGCTCTGACCACGGCCATGGAGCGATGGCTGAATCCGTTTGGGCGCGAGTACATGGTCCCTGCGGCTGGATCCAAGACTGTGACCAATAGCCGTGGTCAGTCCGGGCCGGACAAGGTTGAGATCAAGTATTCATACGCGGCGCCATTCGACATCGATTACGATGTCCACCTAAGGACCAAGCTGAGGTCACATGGCGACACCATGCTTGCCTTCATGCTCGGTATCCTGTGGCCAGATGGCCCAGGCCAACTTCGTCTCACCGATTCGGAGGGTGAGGAGCGTGGATACTACGCGTTCATCAATGCGGTACAGCCGCTTGACGACATCGGAGACATCTCGGATCGGATGATGGGCCATCTCATCTCGCTACGTGTCGAGGGTGAACTCGATGTCCGGAAACCGAGTGTTCACAGAACGGCACGCGAGGTGTCGGTGAGCGTTAGCAAGAAGGTGTGAAATGGCGTGGTGGTATTTCGATGGAAGAACCCCGACACCGGTCACGATGCTCAACGGCCAGATCAAGGTGGTACGACACGGGACAAGGTTCGAGGCGACTCCGCAGGCCGTTCAGAAGCTCGGGAAGAACGCGAAGTTTCTTCGCGACTCGGCCCAGGCAGAGATCGTAGCCACCAAGTCCTTGCTGGTGACCATGGCAGAGGAGCCAGTGGTTGCCGAACCAGAGGTCGAGTCGCCAGCCGAGACTGATACCACCACAACTGATACGCTGGACAAGGGCGTATCGTCCGAGGTAGAAGTGAACCAGGAGCCTCAAGTAGAAGACCAGTCCGAAGAAGACGACGCGGGGCTTGGGTCGAGGAAACGAAAGCGACGTAGCAAGTCGCAGGGCTGAGACACGGAGGGCTGGATCCGATGGTTGAGCTTTTGCACCCTGGGGTGTATGTCGAAGAGCGTCGCACTGGTCTCGCGGCCATTGTTGGCGTCTCCACCTCGACCTACGGTACGGTCGGCTTCACGTTGCGAGGTCCCACGGACAAAGCTGTCCTGGTGACCTCGTACGAGGAGTTCGCGCGGTCCTTCGGCGGATTCACGGCGGATTCCTTGGTGCCAACCGGGATCTTCGCCTTCTTCGCCAATGGCGGACGTCGGGCCTACGTGGTCAGGGTCGTCGCCTCCGATGCCGTGGCTTCGGCTGGCTTCGTGACGAGTGACGTCGTCGAGGAGCAGATCGAGACCGGTGACGGTACCGTCAAGGCCTTTGCCGGTAACCTTGCCCATGTTCCGGCGGTGGAGCCCGGGTCCGTGGTGATCACGTACAAGACCCTGGGCACTGTTGTTGCCCCAGTGGCTCAGTCCACAGATCCGACCCCCACCGATGGCATCGCCGACAACTTCACCTTCAAGGCCGCGATCACGAATCCTGTCGTGCCCGGGACCGTGACCGTTGGTACCACCGAGGGCGCGGTTCCGGTGGCCTACACCGATTCCGCCTTCGATGGCACGCTCCGCAATGGCGGCAGTGTCTACGGTACCATCGACTACAAGACCGGACACGTCTCCATCACGACCATCGCGGCACCAGATGCAGCGACAGACATCACGATGGGATGGACGGAAGCCACGGCTTCGGTATCGGTCCTGGATGACGGTCTCGGTGGTCTAACCGGAGCCACGCTGACGGCTCCTGGCACCATCGACTACGACACCGGTGCCTACGCCTTCACCGTGGCTGTGCCGTCGCCGGCACCCCACAGGAACAACGCCGTCCTGGCTGCCTACACACAGCGGGTCTTCGAGCTGGATGCGTCCTCCAGGGGTATCTGGGGCGATGATCTCAGGGTCGATGTCCGTGGCAATGACGGTGGCTTCGCCAGAGATACCGCGGCGTACTCTCTGTTCGATGTCCTGGTCTACCTCAGGGACACCGACACCGCTGTCTTCGAGCTTCAGGAGACGTACCGTGAGGTAGTCTTCGATGACCCAGCCAGCGGCAGCTACTTCGCTTCTCTGCTCAACGATCCCGAGACCGGATCTGACCTCGTCGAAGTCACGACGCCATCCAACGAGGACATCGCCCCGTTGTCGCTCGGCGGGTTGGCCAGGACCAGGTCTGTCGGCTCCGGAAACGGCACCGCAACCCAGTTCGGCAGCACCACGACGGCGGACCCCGATGGGTTTCCCACGATTCCGGAGTCTCGTCGTACTGCGGCACTCGAAACCCCGGTATCGCCAGGTTCGATTCGGATCACGTGGCGGGCTACCGGTGACACCGCGGACAGGGTCATCACAGACGATGGAGCCGGGAATCTCACCGGAGCCGTCGATCCGGCTGCGGCTGTTGGATTCAACAGGGTCGATTACGACACCGGAAAGATCGCGTTCCAGACGACGGTTGCCGTCGGATCCGTGGTTTCCGGTATCCCGGCGGCTGCAATCACGGCTGGTCGCCAGATCACGGCGGCCTTCAGGTTGGAGGCCGCGGAGACGACTCACCAGGACTCGTTGACTGGTGGCAGCGATGGAGTCGCCGGTATCGGTCGCAACGAGCTGACCGATCCGACGCTGAAGGAAAATGCCATGGGCATGTATGCCCTCTTGGCACCCGACGAGCTGCTCAACGTCGGCATCATGGATGCCGCCGGTGATGTCACCATGGCCCAGGACCAGGTCGCCGAGGCAGAGACCAACGGGAAGTGGTTCATCATCCTGTCGACGCCACAGGGTCAGACGCCGCAACAGGCCAGGGATTACCGGCGCTTCACGCTTGGCGTCTCGTCAAGCTACGCGGCGCTCTACTACCCGTGGATCAGGATCGCGGACCCGGTCACGGATCTGTCGCTCGACATCCCGCCGCTGGGACACCTCGCCGGTGTCTATGCGCGGACAGACTCCAACAAGAACGTCTCCAAGGCTCCAGCGGGAACCGAGGATGGTCGGCTGCTGTTCAGCATCGGCTTGGAGCGCAAGCTGAGCTTTGGCCAGCTCGACATCCTTCATCCCAGCCAGGTCAATGCCATCATCGACACGCCGCAGACAGGACGTGTGGTCTGGGGGGCGAGGAGCTTGGAGCTGCCGCAGGCTGATTTCAGGTACCTCCAGGTCCGTCGCCTCTTCAACTTCCTGAAGGCGTCGATCTTCAACTCGACGCACGGCTTCGTCTTCGAGAACGTCGGTGCCGGGCTCCGGACCAGGATCCAGATGTCGGCGTCGAGCTTCATGCTGAATCTCTTCAACCAGGGCTACTTCAAGGGAGCGACTCCGTCTCAGGCCTACAGGGTTGTCTGCGACGAGACCAACAACCCTGTCGAGGTCGAAGAGGCCGGCGAGGTGATCTGCGACATCTACGTCGCAGCCAACAAGCCAGGGGAGTTCATCCGCTTCAGGCTCCAACAGACCACGCCATCGACATAGTCATGGCCAAGAGACTGTCTGACAATATCAGAAGCGAGATCGTGTCCCGGTATAACTCCGGGAAACGTGCTTCTGTGTTGGCAGCAGACTTCAGCATTAGTGAGACAACGGTCAGAAACATGGTTCGTGAGGCGGGTGGTCAGGCCTGTCACGTGATCCAGGTTTCCTCCGAGCGCTGTGTCGAGATCTTGGATTTGTATCGGCGTGGGTTTAGTCTCAGACAGATTGGTGGTCGGCTGAATATCCCCAAGGGGACAGTCTGTGGCATTGTCGCCAGGGCTGGCATCCAAAGACCCAAGGTCAAGACGTTCAGCCTGACACAGGAACAATCGGCTGCACTTGCCCAGGAGTACCTTGGCGGAAAGACCTACGTCGATCTGGCCACCAAGTACAAGATCGCGCCCACAACCGTTGGAGAAGTTCTTCGTCGCATGAGTGTGGAACCCAGGATTGGGTGGGCCAGCTACAGGACACAGCCGTGGATGGATCGCCGGGGGCGCTCCGTGCTCTTCAAGTCGTCCTGGGAGCTGGCTTATGCCCGCTGGATGGATGCCCAGGGCTGGGACTGGAGTTACGAGCCGGTCTCGTTCTACGTTCCTGGTAGCAGGCGTTACACCCCAGATTTTGGTATCTACGAGGGCGGTGTCCTGATCGGGTTTGTCGAGGTCAAGGGTTGGCTTGACGAGAAGACGAAGCGGCGACTGGAGAAGTTCCGCGCCGCCTATCCGCAGGTCATTGTTGAGCTGGTCGGGGCCGGTGACCTAGCCGCTCTTGGCTTGGTGGAGACGAAGTATCTCAACCATCACATGGCGGCTGCTGTAGAATCCACGCGAGACGAGCTGTTCGGAGGCCAGCCTCGGCGAGAGCCTGGGCTTCAATCGATTGAGATGACGAGGGAGCACGAGACATGGACGCATTGATCACCAACCTGAGTGCCACCGAGGGAGTCTTCGTCCCGGGGCCAAACCTCGACTTGCCGGCTTCGGGTTCGGCGACTTGGCCGGACATCGCCGTCGCCGATCTCGACGACCCCCAGTTGCGTGCCCTGGTCTCTGGCGCCAAGATCTCGATCTCGGTGTCGGCGGAGACCATCGACGCCGTCCAGTCGCTCACTGGATCGATGGGTCCTCATGGCTTGCCGAAGTACACGGTGGCCAACCTGCCGACCGGCTACGAGGGCAGGGTTGCCTTCGCCACCAATGGCAGACGAACGGGTCAGGGTGGTGGCGCCGGCACCGGGGTGCCGTGCTACTTCAGTGCCGCCGCCTGGCGTGTCTTCTACGACGACACCACCGTCGCGGCCTGAGCTGAGACGTGGCAGATCCGTTCGTAGTCATCGAGCAGTTGATTGACGCCGGTTCCCAGTTCAATGGTGCCGAGCCGACAACTACTGCCGTGACAGCGGATGGCATCAAGAAGTACCCGTCGGGAACCGTTGGCGGCCTGTTCACGATGGACATGACGTCATGGTGGCTTTCCGAGGTATCAAGGATTGCGGTGGACTTCGGCGACGCCGCAACCAAGGACATCTACATCGTTGACACCACTGGTCACCAGACACCGATCTTCTCGTCCATCGATCCGCTTGTGACGAAGGTGCTTGTCACCGACAAGTTCGATCTTGGTGCAGACGAGAAGATTCAGGTCGTCACCACTGGTGCCACGGCGGCGATGTTTTGCAGGGTGACGACGAGGCCAAAGCTGTCGAGACAGGCGTAGGTCCCAGATGCCGGTCTATGTCGATGGGCAGTTGGCGGTTGGTCTTGGCGGCGGGACACTCGATGTTCAGCATCAGTTCCGTGCCTCTGGGATCATCTCTCCGGCAGCGCTTGGAGCCGGCGATACCAATGATTGGGCGCCCACCGGACTTGCGGCTGCAAGCAGGATCCGCATGAGTGGCAACGCGACACCGTCTGTCATCACCGGCATCACGGGTGGCGTTGAGGGCAGGATCTTGGTGCTCGTCAATGTTGGCGCCAACACGATGACCCTGGCACACGGCCGGACCTCAATAGCGGCCAACCAGTTCGCGCTCAAGTCCGGTGCTGACATCTCGGTGCCGGCTGGTGGCTCCGTTGTGGTCCAGTACGATGCCACATCGTCTCGGTGGCGTGCCATCGCGAGTCTGTGAGGAGAATTGAACCCGATTCTTCAAGCCGCACATCCCGCGGGACCTAACTGGAGTGATATCGCCGGACCCGCCGGTGGGTTTGTTGCGATCGTCGTGTTGCTGTTCTTTGGTGGCAAGGGTCTCTATCAGCTCGGTGTCTATGGCATCGATACCGCTCGTGCCTTTGGTGCCGCGGTCCTTGTCGAGTGGCGCCGCAGCAACGACGAGATGCGTGGCTGGTTGTCGTCACATGCAGCCGAAGAAATCGCTGTGATGCGAGAGATCAGGGACAGTCTCCAGAGTGCTGCCGTCGAGCGCGAGAGGCACACCGCCGAGATCAAGGCGGCCATCGAGCGTAGCGCCAAGGAGACAAGGCACGACACCAGGAACTCGCTTCTGGTACTGGCGTCGAGGCTGGAGGAAATCCCCGGCTTCAACAACAGTGACCCACCTCCGGCATCAACCAAAGAGGACGAGCCTGACCGTGGTCGAGAACACGGACACGGAACACGAAGAATAGGCTAGACGAGGGACATGGCGCCTGCGTCGTGATACGGTGACGTGGTGGCCGTGGTGTACAGGATCAAGGAATTGTTTCGTAGGACCGGTGACAATGGGCACGTTCGGACAACTAGCCGAGGATCTCGAACGCTCAGTCCAGGCGATGGCGTCGCTGGACGCCGGGGGTCTCAGAGTCAAGCTGCTGAAACTCAGTCACGACCGGTATCCAGGTCGGGATGCTGCCGGGGTACTACCGATCGTAGCCGTGGGCCACGAGGGCATGGCGGAGTCTGACTGGAAAGAGTTCGTTCGCGAGGTCGGCACCTTGCACTACGGTCCCGCCCAGGCGCAACGGATGATCGAGACCGGGGTCGATCTCAAGGAGTTCGGTCCTGCCTCGGCGTTCGGGCGTCAGCTTGCTACGGTGACCGAAGAGGGTCGACGCTGGTACATGGGCCAGTTTGGCGACATCATGGAAGCCGCGGAGCGGTATCCATCGCTGTACAACAGCATTGCCCAGACCATGGCGGAGCAGACCACGACGTTGCGGGATCTCGTCTCGCGCGTGATGAGGCTGCCATCTCCGGCCGAGGTGGGCCAGGGTCGATACACGACACTTGGTGACATGCTGGGTCGTTCCACTGTAGGCTTCGTCTGAGTTCAAGTAGGAGACGCGACAATGGCCAGACCGCAGGCGACCGATCCACTGCACAACTTCCGCTTCCACGCGATTGCCACCGCCGTTTCGGGGCTCGGTGGCGATCCGATGCAGGGTGATCCGGTTGGGAATGGTGCCGAAGCAGGGTTCCAGGCGATCACGATCCCGGAATACACCGTGGAGAGCGCCGAGTATCGTGAAGGCACCAAGACCTACACGGAGAAGTACCCCGGCATCCCGAGCACCAACGACGTCACCTTCACCAGGGGTGTCGCCAGAAGCGGCGGCGCATTCCATCGCTGGGTGCTGGCCAGTATCGAGGGCAGGGAGTACAGGTCCGACATCACCTACTTCCACTTCGTGCGCGAGGGAAGATCGGCGCCGTTCAATCCGGCACTGGATCTCAGCGATGCGAACTCGAAGCGCTACATGCTCATCGATGCGCTGCCGATCAGGATCAAGCCTGCCGGCGATCTCGACGCCACCAGCAGCGATGTCTCGTTGGCCGAGATGGATGTCGCCTTCGAGCGGTTTGTCATCGCCAACGCTGGCGAAGCTCTCGCTCCCTGAGGACTCATGGCGCTTTCCCAAGCCCTGGCTTTGGCCCTGGATGAAAGCGTCTCCTTCAAGGTCGGGGCGCAGCAGCGGTCGGCGTTGGAGATCTACGTCTTCGACCCGGCGCATGACGACGATCCGGCGGAGGAGCGCCTCCAGGGGCACCTCTCCGGCAACAGCCTGGTCATCACGGGTGACCTCAGGGCTGCGATCCGTGTTCTCAACGACATCTCCAACGCCTACGAGACCGAAGACAAGAAGGCGTCACTGGCACTGACAGATCTTGTCTTGCAGATGTCCAAGAGGCTTGGTCAGAAGGAATGGATCGAGGAGGGGAAGCGTCTCCCCGTGGGTACGATCCGTACTTGGGGCGGCATCAAGATGCAGAAGACCGGTCACGGCGAATGGGAGCCAGTGGCCAGGATCAAAAAGAAGGAGCCGGAGCAGCTCCGTGACGCTGTCTCCAAGCTGGGTCATGCCGTGGCTCATGGTGTCGAAGTCGAGCACGACGGCGTCAAGAGGGTGGTGTCTCTCGATCCGTCGATGTCGCTAGAGGATCACCTCAACAATGGCAGGGCCTTCTTGCAGCGGCATGAGATGGCGCTGGCGTCATCGGTAAACAGACTCAAGTCGCTGTTCCCG
>ERZ1292629.396-Hain-H43-01um-R1-396-length-46552-cov-7_pt1 | contig 21860 bp, 37 predicted proteins | sample MGYA00564399_ERZ1292629 | MGnify/ENA primary metagenome ERZ1292629 (study PRJEB36523, sample SAMEA6512636) | groundwater metagenome | collected 2019-01-08 | study: AquaDiva: Metagenomics assemblies of 32 groundwater samples | reverse complement strand
AAGACAGATGCGGGTGCGGTAACAGGAGCAGACGGTGTCGGTGTAGACCCTTCCGACGTGGGTGTAGCTAGTTCAGACATTGGATTCTTGTGGTGGTTGTAGCGGTTCTTGTTTGAGTCCGAGACGAATTTCTAATTCATCACGGCGGTTGAAAAGGACTTTCTGGAGGCGTTGGAGACCGCGGATTTCTCCGAGAGATTGTTCACGATGCACCAGGTCTCCAAAGAAGGCGCCGATGTCACGGCGAGGGACGTGGTTGATGGTGATTTCTTTGAGGTCATTTGCTTCCGTTTGAAGGAGGCTTAGAACCTCCTGCGTCTCCGGGTGGTTGAGCCATGAGCATAAGCTGCTGTAGTCGCTCTGGGGTGAGTTGGAATCGTTTAACATTGCGCACTCCGAGTAGTTCGAAGACCTCAAAAAGAACAAGCTGCGGGTCGAGTCCCGTAGCGAGGACAATTCTGGGGTCTTTCAGAGCTGTCTCTAACCATTGAAGAAGGATGTTGGCGGTGGCTTGACGTTGCGAGGGGAGGGTACCGTTGAAGATGTTAAGGTCGTAGTTGCCGATGAGGTTTTCTTTGGTGACCTGTTTCATCTGCATCGCCTGTGGACCGGGCTGGGGAGGAACTAGGCCGGGGACGAGACTGACGGCGCCTTGGATGTCTTGTTGAGTGTTGATTTGTCCGTACATCCGGACGAAGGTGGGTTCGTCAAGGCCTTGACGCAGGTTCGAGAGCATCTTTCGGGCCATTGGTGCTTCGGAGGACTCCCAGATGGAACCGAAGAGCATGATGAGACGGGAGGCGGCATAGTTGGCCACGTTGCCGGCTTCTTTGGCTGAACGGCGACCGGGCGAGAATTGACCAAGGAGGGTTTCGTTGATACCGGTCGCTTCCTTGGCCATTGAGGAAAGAACGCCGATATCGGAGACGTGGTTCTGGGTGACGTCTTGGGTTTGTAGTTGGTGAATCCAGGTTTCGACACCGGAACCCGCTCGTCCGGGTTGGAGGCGAATGACTGGACGGCGCTTGAGAATGTCGTCCATGACGACGGCGGAAGGGTCGACGACGGTTTGGTTGAAAATGTTCTTGCGGACGTTGGTGATGCGCGCGTTGAGAAACCAAGTGGCAGTGTCTTGAAGCGCGGAGAGGACTTCGCAGAGGGAAAAGTTGACAAAACGATTTTGGTCGTCGAAGAGTTGAGCGCAGTTGTAACCGAACTCTTCGTGATTGTAGCCAGCTTCGGAGATTCGGACGATGCGGTCGTCGTTGACGATCCAGACTATATAGATTTGTTCACAGTCATGGTCAGCAAGGAAGACGTCTTTACCGTCAGCGGTCTTGTCGATGGCGGTCTTACTAGGGTTGAGACGGATTTGAATTTCGGTTAAGAGAACATAGGCAGGTTTGATCGACGCGCCCATTGGGTTGTTTGCTCCACCTTGCTTACCTAGGAAGGTCATACGGCGGTCCTTGGAGGCTTCGGCACCAAGGTCGTTGACATGTTCCATTCCGGCACAGAGCGGATTACGTTCGAGATTGACCTTGGCTTCTTCAATCTCGTCGCCGCAGAACTCACCGTCAGCCCAACGGGAAATGGGGAGGCGAGCGTCTGGGAGCCAGCGATAAGGGGAGATGTTGACTATCTTATTGCCGAGGTATTTGGTCGCGTAGGTTACCTGTGTCTTCATGACCGGCTCGGTTGGAGCGGGCATGTCGGGACGGACAACGGCCATCTTCTCTTGGTCGACGACCTGTTCTACAATGGGAGTGGTTTCGCGGACCCAGGATTCCTTGGTAATACCCAGTCCCCAACGCGCGATGTCGGTGAGCTTTTGAATGAGACGGACGGAGCGGTATTTGTTGTAGGTTAGATTTTGTTCCAACAGCGCAGAAGCAACCTTCGCAGCTTGTTCGTCTTCTTGACCGGAGGCGGTGGTCTCGTAGAAATAGTCCCGTTGATTGTAAAGCTGGTGACCAAAGGCGGTGAAGGTTTGGACTTGACTAAACGACAACGGCAAGATGAGTTTGGTCGGTTCGCCCCGAACTTCCGCCTTCTTGTCTTGTGCGTCAGCGGCCCGCTCGCCTCGATAGACTTGGTCGTATCGGTCCCACTGGTCGTAGTTCTTTGCCATCTGCGCACGGGACATGTTACCTAAGTCCTTCAACCGTTGGGCAAGGTCGAGGAGTGGTTTGGGCTGTGTCTTTCGCCCGACGATTTCGTGGATTTCTTCTGGCGTCATGTTCAAGAACTGAATAGAACTATTTGAAGAGGTAGTCTTTAAGTAAGACGAGTGCGGACCCGCCGGCACCGAGAATGGCACTGGCGGTATAGAGTTTGCGGTCGTGACCGTCGACGCGGGTCTGAATAGCGTCTACTTGCGGGATGAGACCTTTTTGGTATTTGTTGCCGACAAGAGCGGTCTTGACTTCTTGCATGTCACTACGCATGTCGGCACAGAATTGCCGGAGTTCGGGGTGAATCTCCGAAGAGACAGGAATCGGCGGGTTGGTGTTTTCGTCGCGTGGCATGGGAGTTAGTTACCGGCTTTGGATTTGAACCCCTGCATCACCTTTGCACTCGCACGAGCGCCAAAGTACCAGGAGACAGCCATCGAGAAATCTGTGACGATGTTCTGGATGATGTACGATTCCATGCTTTCGTTGAGCTGGCTGGAAGTGTAGAGAAGGACTACACCGACGAGGAGGAGGAAAAGAATGGTGGGGCGGACCATTGCTTGGACGTTCAGGACCCAACGGGACTCATTGCCAGTGACTCTGCCCGCGGCTTGTGAGGCGACGAAGGCAGCACCGGCGGTTTCTTCGACTGCGATTGCGACACGGGCTTTGCCACGTTCGATGTCAGCGTTGAGCTGGAGCGGGATACGGGCGAGTTCGAAGTCGTTGTGTTGCTTTTCTTGTTTCATGGATAACCAAGTGTTAGCCACGTTGCCCACGATACCGAGGATACCGCCGATTGGGCCTGCCATGAGTGTTGTGAAGTCCATAAAGAAAGGGGTCCGGACGGGAAGGATTAGTTGCCCGTCCGGTGGGTTGAGGTTAGGAGGTAGCTGCCGGCGTAGCAATGGTGCCAGAAGCTTTGACGTAACCAGTGACGTACCAAACGGTCGCGCTGATACACTGCACGCGCATACGAGTACCGAACAGTCCGCCAGTGGTCGTTCCGTTCATTGTGCAGGCCACATGCGTCGAACCGTTGAACAGGAAGTCCTTCGGACCAGCACCAGCCGCTGGTGTGGTGTCTTCGACAGCTTGAAGCACCGAACCTTTAAGGAAGGTTGTTGCGGCGTCGGTAATGACCTTGTGATTTGACGATGTGTTAGTGACGGTAACAACGAGGTCGAAGACTAGCCCCACAACGGGTGCTGGAAGGGTGACCGTGAAGCCCGCCGCTGCATCCCAACAAAACGTGGCACCGGACTGGGCGGCTGTAAGTGTAGTTGCGACACCACCCGGAAGGATGATTTGCGGGATGAGACCACGTTGATTAGGCGCGGAGGTACCGGGACCGATACCAGAGAGCTGAACTGAACTAAGACGAGTATCGTCATCGACATAGATAGGCAGGCGGTTGCCGGCCGTGGATGTTTGACCAGAAGGCATGATAGTAAGGAGTTGAGGTTAGACTGCGACTTCTTCCCACGTGAGCGAGAAGGCACTGGAGGCCGTTCCAGAGGCGGTGGAGGTGTAGAAGGCACAATAAGCACCTGGGGGGAGGATGATTGAACCGTCGATGTCGACGAAAGAACCAGTAACCTGTTGAGCCACGGTAATTGCGCCGGTCAGCCCGGAACCGAACAGGATGTTCAATATCGGGGCGGTTGGCAGCGTGGCAGCAGAGTCAAGCAGGCCAGCACCTGTGCTTGCCACGCCGGTGAAGCGTTGACTACGTGGGGTGACCGGCGTAGTGTGAGTCACGTTGGTCGTCGCGTTGTAACCTGTCATGAGGCCGAGCGCAGACGCCGCGGTGAAGGCGACGAGATGTGCGTAGCCCGCTTTGAGGATGACGAGGTCGACGCTGCTGGTGATGGGGTTGGAAAGGCAGAGACCTGTATAGGTCGTAGCGAGACCAACCGTAGTAACTTGACCGACAATGGAACCACTAAATACGGCGCCGCGCTTGGTAGCTTCGTACTGGTCACCATGAAGTTGCTGCGTAATGGCCTCACCAGCCTTGCCCATGCGGGAAAGACCAGCCTGGCCGTCTGAAAGGGTTTGTGGCCCGACGATAAGAGACATGATATGATGTGGGTTTGATGTGAACCGTAAGCTAAGCTTCGGTGGTTAAGGGAGTTCGATAATGGTGACAGAAACGGTTGCCGCCGTCGGCAGAGTGGGTGCTTCGACCCACACGTAGAGATAGCCACCAGCAGTTGCAACGGGCAGAGAGCAACGCTCGACGATAAGCGCGTTGCCTGTGAGTTGCAGTTCGACATACCTTGCACCACCTTTCAGGGCGTTGATCCCTTCTACCGCCGTGGCGTAGATGTTTGGGGACCAAGCATAGCGGACGTTGAGACGCGAACTCCAGTTGTTGTCGACTGAGGTTTGTACGGACTTGACGACAAGCATGGCACTTGTAGTGGTCGCGGCCAGTTCATGAATCGAACGATAGAGGTCTCCAACGTTGGAGCCGGTCCCGTAGGACTGGCCGTTTATTAGCAGTGTGGTTGTCATAGGCGATGGATAGCTATACTAATGACTGGTTAGTTGTTTGAGTGCTCGAAGACTTTGAGGTCGGCGTTGAAGTCACGTAGAACACGTGAGGTCATGTCGAGGTCGAAATCTTCAATGGGTTGAGAGGCCTTCACGTCATTCCAGACGAGAGTGTTGATAAAGATGCGGTACATACATTCCATGAAATGGTCGTCACGGTCAATGGGTTTGTTCTCTTTGTCGTAATGCCAGCGGGCAAGTTCCCACAGGGTGCGTTTGACGGTTGGGGCGAAGTGGACGGCGTCACGTTTGAAAACAGATTTCATGTTCGAGATGCCGAACGTGAGAGCCTTGGAAGACTTCTCTACGAAGAGTCCGTTGGCAAAAAATCGTTGGGCCATTGATACGTGGTATACAGGGTCTTCGTCCCAAGCGCGTGGGTCGCACTTGCAGAAACCGATAGTGCGGCCAGCGATTCGCAGTAAGACCTCAGCGGCAAGCTCATCGGCGTTACAAGCACGCCAAATTTCATCATAGACGATGGGACGACCGGTCGGCCCGACAGCGACGAACATAGCAGCTTGTGGAGTCTGTGAGTGAACATCAATGGAGACGTAGATTGTGTGGTTTAAAGGCGGACTGGTCCAAGAGGTCCAACCAGCGGGAAGCTGAGTGAGCACGTGCTGTTCACGTTTGAACTCCTTATAGACCAGCCCTGAGAGTTCGAGCGGGAGACCGTTGACGCGACATTCGATTTCGTCCTCGGTGAGTTCGTCGATGTAACGTTGTTTGGCAACGGCAGAAAGGAAAGGATTGTCGTGCATGGTAGCACGAAGAGAGAAACGGTCGTCACGCGCATCGGCCATATCGTCGGGGTTGAAGTAGTCATATATCCAACGTTCGCGCAGGCTGGTTAAGGTGAAATCGCCTTGGCCGTCACGGTCGATGAGACCACGGGCATGGGCGGTCCACATTTCGTTAGAAATGGGTTCGTCAATGGCGACGCGGTCGTAATCGGTAGACTCACCAGATTGAGGGTTCTTGATAAAGGCTTGTTCATTGGTGAAACGAATAACGGCTTGGGTGGTAGGGTTGTAGATACGGTCTATGATACCTTCGTGATTGCGGCGAGTTTCGACCTTGAGATTCGCAGGCATGAACTTCCAAATTTTGCCGGGTGGGTCACCTAGAGCGGATGTCCACACCTCATCGACTTTCTTCCAGTCAGTTGTGACCACAAGTTGTTTAGTTGCGTGCTGTGGGATACCTTGTCGAACCAACGGATGATTCTCATGCCCTTCGTGCCAGGAGATGATGGTACGGACACCGTCGCGGACGCCGAAAATAGGGAAGCGGTGTTTGTACCAGCTACGTTCACCGATGAACCAAGCGACGGTTTCGGCCGCGTCACATTCGGACTTCCCCGTTCGGTTACCGGCGAAAAAGCCACGTCGCTTTGCCGATGACTGGTGAAATTGGTGTTGCTTTTCATGTGGACGATAGTAGTCGAGTCCGTGGTCTTTGATAAGGGCCAGTTTGGTACGCAGCAGTTCGAGTTCGCGCTGCTTAAGCAGGACGAGGCCGGGGTCAGTTTGTTCCGTTTCCATTCTCTATAAGCCCACGGTCGGCGATTTGTTGACGCGTTTGTGCGAGTTCGGCCTCCAAGCGTTGGAGGTCGTCAGGAACGTTGCGCGTGATGTTATCAGACTCCACATGCACCGTCGGCTTGCCGAGGGCACGGTCGAGGATTTTGTCGGCAGCCTGCAAGCGGTCAGAGGTCTTACCGGGAATGTCACCGTCACGAATCTCACGGAGGATATGCAACGACGGCGCGACCTCGCTGGCAAGGAAGTGTTTGACTTCGTCGCCACCGGACTCCTTGATGATTTGCACAAGCCGCTGCCGCGCCCAAGGCTGACGAAAGAGGCGGTAGATGGTAGGTTCCTTGTAGCCTGTCAACTGCGCAATGTCTTTAGGCGACTTCCCCTGCGCGTGCATGTAAATCATCATCCGATGAACCGGCCGCTCGTGCATGATGGTCAGGTCAGGGGCGGTGTCACCGTGCAACCTATCCGGGTCGTCAAAATACGCTTCCGCCGCCGCAACCACATCAGGTCGGCAAGCATGACGCTCGGACTCCATCTCTTGCGGACGCAAAGAGGGCTTAACCGGCAAATACACCTTCTCTGTCGTCGCCCCAGCTACCAGCTTGGCCAACGGATGTGTTGCGTCGTCGATCATGTTTTCTTCTCCGTTTGCGGCAGCTTCGCCAGCACCCTCTGCGCGCTCTCCGGCAGCGTCTCCACCGTCCCCACCCGACCTCTGGGCGTGACCGACACCACCGTCCGTGCGTCCCCAAAAATTCCATCGGGCAAAGCTCCGCGTGGGCTAGTGGCTGCTACCATGCCACCACCCTACCTCCCCCTCACCCAGGGTCAACCAGAATCTTTGCCCGATCGAATTCTTCCCTCCCCGAACCACCCGGCTTCAAATTTTTGCTTCGCCGCCGTGGAAAGGGAGTCCCAGAAGTTGGGTCACAGAGGAGGAGGAAGATACTGGGTAATAAAGAGACCCGCCCCTTTGGGCAAAGGTAACCCCGACGGCGATTGGAGGGACGGCGACGGCGGCAGGCTGAGAATGAGAATCAGTATCAGCTTGCAGCCTGCGCCAAGGTGTCGCGGATTGATTTGCTCACGCGGCCCTCGCTATCTATGCCGGACGCATGGATAGAGCGGGCAAGCTGCTCGCTTCCCTTCGCGGGCGGTGGTTCATTCAAATCATATGCAAACAGACAAAGAAAGGTTCCCCGGTCTCGTTGTGAATTTCCGCAAGGCGATTTACGACCAGCTCAAATCAGCCAATCCCGACGGGCGGTATATCCCGACCACGGCAGCCCTTCGTCAAGCGGCCTTCGCTGCTTCGACGGAGCTGTTCGAGGCGGAGACCGACCCGGTGAGTTGGAGGCTCGCGGTGAATGTATGGAACGCGGTCATGCTGACAAACGAGTCGGCATTTCACCAGACCATGCAGCGCGAAATCGAAGCGGGCACGCTGGCCGGAATCAAGATGGTCAAAAGCGCAAAAGCAGTCGCGCAGGGCTACAACGACTAGCCCACGGAGGCAGGCGGAGGAGCGAACGGTCGCTTCTTCCCTGCCTCTTTTTTTTGTCTCATTCCCCTACGCAGTCCGTCCTAGCCGGCCCGTCCGATTCAAGACCCGAATGGGACGCAGAGGCCGTCCGTTCGTTCGTTCGTTCGAGCTTGCTGGATAGAGATAACGGTTGGGAGGGTGAACCACAGCTTCCCACACCTTGCCCCGAACAATGGCCTAGGCAACGGCTTAGAGGGCTGTGGTTATATATTGTAAATTTTTTTTTTAATATACAAAAGAGCAGTCCCGCCCTTGCGTTCAGGGAAGGGGCTGTGGTGTGGAGTGGCAACGGTTAAGCCCTCAGCCAGCAAGCAGGGACGGACGGACGGGTGGACGGGCGGCGAAGGAAGGGACAACATGTCGCGGCCTGAGGGTCGCTGCGTCCTACCGCACGCGCCGCTCGCAAAGGATAGCCACAGGTTTGCAATTCCGCAGGCAGGTGGCTGAGGTAACAATCCTATGTATAACGATGAAGAAGATTATGGAGACGGCCACGACAACGAACTGATCGACGGCGTTGGTTTTGCCAATGAAGGCAGTGCGTTACGATGTGCGACGAAGAACAATCCACGCGACCGGCCATGTCCTACCTGCGGGACGGAGAATGTTCTCACGCCGCTTGACCAAGCACGTGGGTATCAATGTGATCGTTGTGCCGACAGGGCAGAACGTGGCAGTGACTAGTTTCTATTAACAATCCAACCCAAATAACATGAAAATCACCATCGAAGGCAATGTTGCCACTATCGTCGTTCCCATCAATCCGAACCCTCCACCGAGCAGCACGGGCAAAAGTCTTATCCTGTTCAGCAGTCATGGTTTTGTTAAGCCGCATGATGTGTTGTTTAATGGCAAGCAGGTCAGCGTGGGACTCAACCTGATTGTGGCTACCAAATGAACCCACATACGGCAGAGTTCATGCAAGCAACGCAAGCAGTTGCCGGTCGGAGTGGCATTGACAAGCTAGTGCCACTTGCATATTGTGAACTGTTGCATCGTGACGGTACGATCGAAACGGTCGGCGGGCTGTCAATTGACGGCGCTGTGCGGCTTGGAGTGAGCGTGGCCAGTCTGAAGAACGCCACAATCCGCAACGTCGGGTCGCTTGGTGGGTGTTTCAACTGCACGGAGCAGGCTGCGCTCAACCAGTTCTTGAAGGGCATCAAGTGACCACCGGTAGGCAAGACTCCCAGCCCGACCACTTGCCTTCGGTTACCATCAAGGCAGAATGGATCGACGCGTTGCAGGCGACGTATGAGTATCACGCGCAGCCGGGCATGTTTAGTCCCAAAGGGTTTCAGACTGCGCAGGAACGGGCTGAGACAATTGAGAAGTTATTGTTACTCACTCAGGCGTTGCTGTTCGCCCAAGACGGCAAGCTGCGACTCAGCGGCAACATGCGCGTCATTCACATCAACCGCGACGGAGAGGCTGAGTAGCCTCTTGCGTCTCGTTCTGTTCTTGAATCCAACGAGAGCCGGGAAGGGTGTCCTACAGCACCCGGCTCTCGCTTATATTAGCCGCAGGTAGGTAGATAGAGCCGATGACACAATTGTTAGCCATATCCGTCGAGCCAATACCTATCTGCGGCTTAAAATTTAACCACCATGTCCAATACACGAATCAACGGAATAGAACAAATTGAGACCGCCCTACGGAACCTAGAGGCGTATGGGTATGATACTGCGTCCGTTTGGGCGGAACATAATGCGTGGCTCCGTTCGATGGACACGCGGCCACCAAGCGAGTTTGATGCGGTTTGGGCCACACGCAATGAGAAGCCGTCGTCCATAGAAGAACATTTTGTGCAACTTTTGAAGTTTCCGGTTTATGCTGACCCAACAGACCGCACGGCTGGCCCGATTGGTTGGCGTGAGGAGAAGGAGTATGGGCCGGAGTTGCTTACGGCGGCCAACTGCTTCCCTGACCGCCAGTTCACGCTCACGCCGGGGATGCGTGATACGTTGAGGGAACGGCACGGGCTAACACCGGCCAAGCATGTGGTGGTTACCCACGCGGCGATGTTTCCAAACACGAACATTGTTTGGCAGTTCACTATCAAGTCAGCAGAGCATGTTGACCCGAGGCGTCGGCGGCATGTGCTCATTGAGGCGGTCATCACTCCCGCGAGTGAGTTCTTCAATGTTGCGGCGCAACGGGACAGGGAACGTGAGGCAGAGAAGGAACAGGAAGATGCCAAACGGGTGAAGAAGGGTGAAGAACCTCGCACGGCTAAGATGAAAGCGTTGCAATACTTTGAGTAATCTACTATGAAATATACCATTGAAGTTTCAGAAGACGAGCTTAACGTGCTTATTAGCGGCGTCGAGCTTTGGCAGCAAGACCCCAATCGGACTGACCTCCTTGGTGCCGTTCTCGGTGCCACGCTTGGACCACGACGGGGTCAAGAAGGTTACGAAGAGTTTCAACGTGAGACCACTACAAGAGCCGAACGGGCACGGAAAGAGGGCCAACAACGAAAGTTGTTCGCGTTGCGTTTGACGCTTCAACTCACCACGGCATTGTCAAACCCAAAAGAGTTCACCACGACGTGAAAATCACCCTACCTAAAAGTTCAATGGTTTTTACCATCCAGCGTTGCCGTGCGCACGCTAAAACACTGGCCGAACTAGGTCACCTCCACCCGACCGACATGCGGCGCCGGCCGTTGTGTGGAAGTCCGGGTGCGTGGAAGAGTCTCAACGCAACGCCCGAGAGGGCGAAGAGGGTTTTATGAGTGTTATATCACGTCAACGACAGGCCGCTCGTGAAAGGGCGTTAGGTATTTCAAAGCCGCGAACACGCAACTCTAGGCGGAAGCGTGCTGATGGTTTTGTGGTCGCTCCGTTTAATGTCACCGAGTTCGCGCTCCAAACGGAGGTTGAACGCAAGAAGCAGGGAGGTTAGTTACATGAACACCCCCACCAATCAGCCGCCCCATCGCATCACGCCGGAGAACCCGCCGCAGTTTCCGTGCTGGTTGTTCTCAACCTTTCACAATAAATGGGAACACCGTCGCACATGGATTGCGAAACATCCACCGCAATATTCCCACTGGCACCCCGACCAGCCCACCGCCCCGACCGCCGTGCCGGACGAGGTAAAGAACAACGATTACTGGCGTGGTTATAGGGCTCGCCTCGACGAAGCGACTATCGAGGTGCCCGAGTCCAAGCACCCGACGCTGTGGCGTTACTTGGAAAACGCCTACCAGAAGCAAATCACATTCCACACCATCGGGGTGAACCGAATGCCGGACGGTGGTTATCATTTCTATATCCACCCGCAGAACGTCTCGGGGGAAACAGAGGACTACTTTATATGGCCCGACCCGTTCAACTGGCAGGACATGATTGTGAATAAGAAGGATTCACCACCGCCCGACCTAGAAAAGTTCAAGGCTCAATTAAAAGCGCACATGGCCAATCAGCCCACCGCCGTTCCGGAAGCGACTTGTGCCCCCGGTCAGCCCGTCGTTCACATCCCGCCCCACGCAGCGGTCACAGGCGAGACGCCGAGGACGGACAAAGCTATCGGTAAGATAATTGGCGGCATGTTCTTTGAAGCCGAAGAGCGTGCTGGAGGTTGGGCGGTGTTGCCCGACTTCGCCCGCACCTTGGAGCGCGAACTGGCCGAAGCGGTTGACGCCCGCATTACGCTGGCAAAGCAAAACCTCGCCCTGATTGCAGACTGCGAGCGCCTAGAGCGCGAGCTGAACGTGGCGAGGGCAGAAGCGGCCCAATTACGGGAAGAAAAGAAACTGTGCAGCAACAGCATTGTAGAGGCGTGCCTACGTTTCCCCAACGTTGCCGAATACATTCTGCAACTGGAAATATCAAACGAACAAAACAAAATGCACTCAAACAACCCGTCACCACTTGAAAAAGAAGTCCGCCGCGATGAGCGCGACGATGCCAATGGTAACCCCGCCGCGTGGCAACAACTCTACGAAGCGGGACACGCCCCACCCTCGGGGAAAATCTCTGAGGGTATCGCCCTTCTCCGCGTCGAGAACGCCGAGCTGCGCAAGGACAAGGAGATAGTGGATTGGGTTGAACGCAACAAGCCCAACGCTCTGTGTATTTGCACATGGGGCGGCTCAACCTCGGCACCGATGGATAACACGCCGCCAGACGGACACGTATGGGAGGTGAACGATGGGCAACACTATCCGACTTTCCGCGCCGCATTGTCGTCCGCCTTGAACGCCGGGGGAACCAAACTCCTCGATGTCGATAACCTCTACGGTTCCGCAAAGTATGCAATCGACGGGCTCCGGGCGGAACACTTCATCCCGTCCGATGACCCGAAGCCATTGAGCTTATTGTCACCCAAAAAAAGGTTGCCAAGGGCGAAACGGAAACGGTTGTCCAAATAACCTACCCATGAACCTAGCCTTTGGCTCGTCCTCTACCATTCCCAAGACTACGATTGGGCTTTGTTCGCTATGTGGGGGGTGCGTGCAAGTTGACCAGTATTGGGGCGGAACGTGCCAGCAGACCCCCACTTGCGAGAGGTGCCACGCCACCCCCATTCCCGAAACAGAATCGCTAAAGGTCATTCCAATGCAGGGCTCCACTTACTACCGGACAATAATCAAATGAACCTCTTTGAAACCCTCCACGCATGGCTGGTAAAGATTATATCCAAGATGAACAAGACCTCTTTGGAGGAACAGCAGTTCAAAAACTACGCCGCCCTCGCCAATCTACGCGCCATCACGGAGGGGAAGCTCTAGCGTCTCATTCAGTTCTTGAACATGACTAAACTCTTTCGCCCACCTCCATACCTCTCACGACTTGAAGCTGTGACCTCCACGGCGTCCCGTACCATCCAGAAACTCGAGTCCGACCTTGCATGGTATAAGGCTGCGTTGGGGGAGAAGTCTGAGTGGGCACGGTCGTTAGTAGAAGAGTTACAGCATATGCGTGCGCAACGGAATTGTTGGAAGGTAGTCACTGCTGTCCTGATTGTCCTCATCACAATCTACTGTGCTACCTCACTCGCCTCTCGCTAGCAATGGAGAAAGCTACTTTACTAGCAACGGGGTATTTTCCGTTGCAACAGGAACCCAGAACTCCTGCAAATTGTCTCTGGCGGCGACGTGACCGTTACTACGTATCATAGCTATGCAAACAATGGAAGTTAAGTGTCTTAGTTTCTCGAAGCTCAACTACGAGGTTCCGTCCTCGATTGAAGAGTTCGACCGGCTCGCCCATCATGTTGGCGCTGGTCTGTTCGAGGCCAACAAAAACGTGCTGTATCGTGCGGTTCTGAACCAAGCGCGCTACGGCTTCCTCCACGGTATCGAGGAGGACAAAGAGGCCGGTCGTGCTGCAATCAAGGGATTGGAAGAACTGACCGGGATTGAACGGAAGACCAAGGTCACCAAGCCAGAGGTGAAGGACGGCGAAGGCAAGATTACGCAGGAAGAGGTCACTGCGTGGGATGAGACGGAGACTGAGTTCGAGGAGCGGGTGTATGCTACGCTCGTTACGAACAAGCAGTTCCCGTCCGTCGAGGCCGTCGTCGCCAGCTACGCACCGCTCATGCAACAGGTGTTGAACGCCATCCCGTTCGACCCGCAGAAGCAGGAACGCGGAGCTGCTGGTCCGAAGAAAACCCCGAAGACCTTCGTCGGTATTGCCGTGGCACTCATCGAGATGGCCGGCAGTGTCGAGGCGGCGGTCAGCAAGTTCACGGCCAAGACGGGCCGGAGCGTGGACGCCACCAAGGAAGCGTTGGCCAAAGGTATCTGGGAAGACCAGACGGCCCAAAGAAAGACCATCGCAGCGGGTTACGCGTCGTAACCTCATCGGGCTCCGGCGAGTGGTCGCCGTGGCCCTTTTGAGTATATGAAAGCAAAGAAATATTATCGTGAGGTGTTGTTTGCCATTCAATACGCACGTGCGTGGATTGGCAGCACTCCACCGGACACGTGGAAAGAACAAAACCGACACTGGAAGGCGTTACGTAGAGCAACACTCATCCGACTGTATCGTTGCAAATGACACTAGCACGTATGCGGGAGTTAGTGTACGGTCCAGAACCGCAACGACTGACTACCATTGAAATAGTTGAGGGTTGGCACTGGTGTGCTGAGTTCGACGACTTACTCGTCGGACCAGGTTGTAGTGAGCTTGTTCACTGTTCGTGTCTGCCGAAAAACCATCCCGTTTACTTAACCATTCCCATTGAACGACAACAACGATGCAAGAACAAACACTAGACCACTGGTCGGCCGCACAACAGAAGTGTTGGACACACGTTGAGACTTCTACGCAGATGATGAAGACGTTGGATGCGTTGAAGGGGCTGCACGTGACGAGTGTGATACCGATTCTATCAGACACCACGCCGACCATTCTGCTCACGCCGGACAACGCGGATGATTTGGTCGCGGTGAAGGCAACGTGTAGGTTCATTACGGCTGCGTTAGGTCATACGGACATTAAGTTCGAGGATGGTGTGTGGGAACGGCTTCCCATCAACGATGAGTGGGTGCTACGGCTTCGTCTTTTCAACCGCGTCCTCATCGACGTAATGACACGTCTCCCTGCGACTAAGGAGTCGCCGATTGAAGTATGACCGCACAAGAGGAAGTACAAAAGTTGATTGCGGACATTCGGTCTGGTGGTACGCTGCCTGAACACAAAGCAATCGTCCGTGTCTTTATTGACCATGTCATTGAAGCATCAAACGCAAAACATTGGATGCGTCGTGCACTAGCGGCTGAGAAGCTCGTGATAGAAATGAAGACCCTTGAATCTTGGCGTACCAATCCTGACCAAATGGGCCGATGAACCCCCTCACCGACCTCTCCACCAAAGTCCTCCGTCCTGACGGCTCTATCGTCGAGGTCATCCAACCCGGTGCCCGGCTGGTACGGTCTAAAAATTGGCGACTCAACGAGGACGCTTATCGTCGTTACGAAGCCCACATACGCGAAGCTATCAAAGTATGGCCGACGGAGACCAAGTTCGCTATTCCAAACGGGATGTCTCCGAACACATTCGAACACCGGCTTCGTGACGCTCTCCAAGCGATTAAACTCTTTGGCTACGACGCAGACGTCCAAGTCGCCCTCGCCAACATTCGAGAGGAACTCGTCGTCTCGATGGATCCGGCAGGAGATGCGGTGTGGATACGTGCACGGGGAAGTCGCGGGCGTCCTGTCCAGTTGCAAACACAACCCAACGACCGTCCCGGCTTCATCGGCGCGGTCATACTACCGTCCCCTGACGAAGAGACCGTGAGGGCTTATTGTGTGCTCGGGAAGGTTGGACACCGAACCGAGCCGGTGCAGTTCAAAGGCCGCCTCACTGCCACTCTTGTTGACATCCTACTCACCCAATACGACGTCGCCTTCGCGTATGACGAAGCGGCTGATGTCACTACAATGATTTAACATGAAAAAAATACACCTCACGATTCTGGTTGCTTGGATAGCGTTCTTTGTAGGGACGGCATATAACTCGGTTGGAAAAATGCCGGCGCCGTCTAACCAACCGTTTCAATGGTACTTACCGTTCGTAATGTTCGCACTTATGGCTGTCCCTGCGTGGCACGCTTACAAATACGGCAAACAAGATGAATAACAATCTATGTCTACTATCCGCTCAGTCACTCCCCAAATCGACCAAGAGAAGGACGTTTCCATTAAGGTCCAAGTCTGGGTCTCACAACGCGATAAGCGTACCATCCTTTCCGCTGTCGGTGACGACGGTGTTTTCACCTTCGTCATCCGAACAGCTTTCAAACGCCTGGCAGATTTTGTAACCACCAATGACATCAAATCCTACGACCCCGCTTCCTTCGACCGCTTCGTCGATTTCGTACGCAACGGCACCGATACACGCCCTGATAGGATTGCCGATGTCGTCCATGACGCCAGAACAGCTAAGGGCATACAACACACGGATGCGTCAGCTACGGGCCGCGCCGGCAGCGTTAGCAAAAGCCGTCCGGGACGAAGCGGGAAGCAAACCGGCAAAAGGTAAGGAGAAGGTAATTGACGTCAAGGGCAAAGCTAACTCTTATATGTAATTTATGAACTGGTACTACAAAATTCTCGGCGGGCACACTCACGTCCGTGTCTTTATGAATGGTGGAAAGTGTGGAGACCTAGTCTTTGAAAATGAGGAGTTCGTACAAGTAATGCGACAGATAGCTTTCGTCACGCCGTTCGTTAAATTTATTGACGAAGTACCACTGATATCCAAAGAAGAAGAAACAAACGTATTCTAATGAACCCTCCCATCCCACCGCCACTCAAAGACGGCGTCCTGTACATCGACAATTCGTCGATGGAACTCTTCACCACCTGTCCGCGACAAGCCTACTACTACATCATCCGTCGGCTCGAACTAAATCGTGGCCGCATCGCCTTAGACTTCGGCGGCGCGTTTCACGACGTCCTTGAATATATGTATCGCAAGTATGGCAACGCTTATCGCTCCAACACAGACAACGCCGACATCCTTGCCTACGCCGCCAGTCGCCAGCTCGACACTCCCGAAGACGACTACCGTTCCGTCTCCTATCTCGTCGACGGCGTGGCCAAATATATCAACGACCACCCGGCTGAGATTTGGACCATCCTAACTCTCCCGAACGGCGCACCCGCTGTCGAAATTCCGTTCGCCATGCCAATCGGCACCATCGAGACGGTCTCGTGGGGTAAGGTAACTATCATCTGGACCGGCAAGATAGACTTGGCCTACCGTTCTCGTGACAGTATCGGCCTGATGGACCACAAGACAACCTCCATGATGGGACCACAGTTCTTTGCCGAGTTCGAAATCGCTCATCAAATGTACGGCTACGCGGCGGCACTTGAATACATCTTCAAGGAACCTTGTTCCGACATCACCATCAACGCCCTCGGCTGTCGCAAGCCGACCAAAACAGGAGTTAAGTTTGAATTCCAACGACACACTATTCCAATCTCACGTCCCCTTCTTAACGAGTGGCACGTGGACTCACTGGCACTCGTCTCTGATTTCCTTGCGCACTGCGAGAGAGGATACTTCCCGAAGGCAACCAAGTGGTGTGTCTCGAAATACGGCCCTTGTCAATATCGGGCGGTGTGTAGTTTAAATCCCGAACATAGAGAGTTGGCACTGTCCACCTCAGAATTTCGTCCGGTAACTTGGAATCCTCTTGCAAAGACATGAAAGCACTGGAATGTAAGTTAGACAAAACGATGACGTTAACATTGATTGTTGACGATGACATCTACGAGCAGCTAAAGCCCGTTAACATCACTGACAACCGTGGCTACCCAAGATTCACGCTTAACCACTGTAATTACACAGTCGCCAACTATGTTCTTGGTCGTGCGCCAAAAGGTTATCTAATCGACCACATTGACGGCAACACCTACGACTGTCGTCGTGAAAATTTACGTTTTGCCACACATTCACAGAACACTCTTAACGCACCTTGTCACAGTGACAATCAATCCGGTTATAGAGGAGTCTCTACGTACTATCAAGGAAGAAAGTACCGTGCACGAATAAAAATAGGAGAACATGTCTTAGAGAAGACCGGATTTAACACGGCAGAGGAAGCCGCAGAACAGTATAATCGTTGGCTCGACGAACTACAAATTGTTGCGCCTAGAAACCAAATCCGCTAATGGAACCCATTATCCTCCGCAACGTAGTCCACATCCCGTTCGACCTCGCAGGTCAACGGTGTCGTGTCGAAGCCACCGTCGAGTGCTCGATGAACTTGCTCACCGGTGACGCAATCGAAATGACCTCCATCGACTCCATCATCGTCGAAGAAGATGGACAGTCGCTTGCGACCTCCACGCTCAATATTGCCGAGTTCCTCAGTCTCGTGCGGGCGATACAAGGGAAACAGACTCTATGAAAACTAAATATAGACTGCTAGGGCCAAATGAAACAGTTCAAGAAAGCGATGAACTAAACAGTTCGTTGAACTCGTACCAAGAAGACTTACAAGCCGACAAAGGACGATGCGGCTGGTCAAACAGTACCGGTTGGGTTGGAGACAAAGTCGCAAAGGTAGTTTCCTACGGTCGTCCGGACGACCATCTGGTTTTTCGTCGTCTTGTCGGACCGTCTTTCTTCCGACGTTTCTGGAACAAGTTCTTTTTATGAAATCCTCCACCGACTACAAACCCGGCGACTCCCTCGCCATTCTGCTTATAGGTAATCCCAAAGCCGGCAAGACCTGCGTCGCTGCTGCCTTTCCCGACCCATACTTTCTTGAGGTCGACAACAATCTTGATGCTGCCGTCCGAGTCATGGCCGGGAAGAAGTTCTGGTACGACACTCCTAGCTTGGCCGTCAAAACTCCGGGCGAAGTCTGGAAAGAATGTCTCAAGAACATCAACGAGGCGATGAAGAACCCTGAAATCAAGACCATTGTCGTCGACGGGCTGACCATTCTCTCTGAATATATGTGTGCTTGGTGCATCGCGGAACATATCCGTATGGGCGACACGGACAAAGGCGGGAAGCCAATTACAGCTATGACTATTCCAGACTTTGGTAAAGTGCTGACCATGTTTCGCGGTCTCATCTTCGACCTTCGTCTGACCGGGAAACACGTCATCTGCACTGTTCATAAGGCAACATACCAAGATGAAGATACCAAGGTCACCCACAACATCCTCGCCCTTCCCGGTCAGGCCAAGGAGACCCTCGGTGGCGTCTTCACCGACGTCATCGGCTGCGTGTCGGAGAATATACCGGGAGGGAAGATGAAGTATTCACTCCGGACGGTGCCCCTGACCCAATGGCCCCCGCTCGGGACGTCCATTCGCACGCTCCCACACAACATCGACATCACCGACAAAAAGCCGGCGGAAATCTGGAGCATACTCCAGCCACTACTCGCTGCGAAGGTGTGATTCAAGAACTGAATAAGACTTATGCCTAGAAAATATACACGCCGTAAGGCGCTTCGCGATGCAGTATCTGCAATCGCTACAGGAAACGAACCGTGGAACGCACCAGACGTGGTTGCACGTGAGGCAGTTGAACATATTATGCGGTTGCAACGTCGTAACGAAGTGCTGCAAGCACAGGTTTCGACGATGGAACTGTTCGGGCGTATCGTTGATCGTGACCGCCGTGACAACGCGTGCACTCCTATGGCCGCGCAGGAAAGCATCGTACGTCGTCTCGAACGGCTTTACGAACCCGTCCCTGAGAAAAAGACCGTCCGCAAACTTTGAAGCCACCGCTTCGATAAACCAACCCAGAAACATACAACCATGAATGAAGTACCATCAGTAGATACGATGTTGAACTCGGACCTGTCCGGTATCGACACCTCATACCCGGTTCTCGAAGCCGGTATCGTCACTTGCGTTATCGCCAAGTGCTATCAAGGAGTCAGTAAGGAGAAAAAGACACCCGGCGTGTTCTTTGAACTGACCACTCAACACGCCACGAAGACCACGACCCAGCTGACGAAGCCGGCGGGGTTTCTGCTGCGGGATACGGTCTGGCTCACGCCGTCCGATACCTACGACCCACGCGTCCGGTTGGCGCAAATCAAGGAGGCTGTGTTTGGTGATAAGGCAGGCTCCTTTGGTGACCCGGCTGGATATGTCGGCAAGCCGGTGACCGTCCGCATCAAGGTCGAAGCGTCGGCCGAGTTCGGGAATCAGAACAAGGTGCAGGCGTACGTCAAGCTCCAATCCTAACCCTCACTGGAGGGAAACCAGTTATCAAACCCACCCTCCTGAGCACGAGGCGAAACTACTCACAATTTCTATGGTCTCCGACAACATCTCCCCTTTCGACAGCCTACCAGCCAAAGACCGGCTTGGTATGTTGCATGGACAACGAGCAGAAAACATCTACGTAATCCTGTCCGAAGACGGTTCCACGTTGGTAAAAGACCCTGGCCTGAATCGGCCTTGGTCGTCACCGAACAAGAAGATTGTCGAGCACATTGCGAAAGGAATCAAGGGCAAGTGCACGGTGGTTACTCTTGACGTAGCAATTAAGTCAGTTGTCTCCCATCCTAAGAACCTGCCCGGCTGGTTGCCGAAAGGGTTCAAACTCCCGGACATGTAATGAACCGCTGGTCTCCCATGTTGGATTTGGGTCACGACAACCCAATCACCCTGTCCGCAAAATCCATGTCGAACGCTTGTGCGAAGGAACTTGTCACGTCCCTGCGGCTTGGTGGCTTCGACACTTCTGTCGCCAACGATGAGTTCCTACTCTCCTGCGCCGGCAAGACCCACTTCTCCCTTCCACAGAAACAATACATCTACGACCTAGGTCGGAAATTTAAACTAATATGATTCCATCACTGACGACAGCTATCTCACAGTGCCTCCTTGCACTTAGCAAAGAACAGACAGACCTCGAAGAGAAGTGTAGTATGATCGACGCCGAGGAAACACACGGTGCTGAATGGGCACGCGACCCAGACGCCGTTGCTCAACGTCTTGAAGAGGTCAACGCCGCCATTGACGCACTCGAACTTCTTTCCTGATGTCAACCAAATACAACCACGTTGAGGCTTTCTGTCTTATGCGCTACGAATCGAACGACCATACCGTCGTCGAGTACCTTTGGAACTCACGTGACGGTGTGACTCCCTTCTGTATTCATGCAAAGGACGGCCAGACAGAACTAGAACACGTCAACTGGAACAGTGATGAACGTCGTGAGACACACAAGCCCATGCCGGGTGACCGAATCTTTATCGACCTGACTCTTGAACAGGCCAAGGTGTATCGAGGTCATCAATGGGACCGTTGGTATAAGGACCCAACTCTTGTTAGCGAACTTATTGCAACCTATCAAAACAAACACACGTTTGTTGCAAAAACAACACTTCAACAAGGTGAACCTGACGTTCACATGGTATCTAATAATCTTCCACCGACGTCTATCTAATGTCCACCACCCTCGACAACAACAAACGCTTCCTTGTACCGGTAGCTTCTATCAATGACAAAGACCGCATCCGTAAAGACTACGGTGACATCGACGAACTGGCTGAGTCGCTTAAGACGCTCGGCCTTCTCCAACCTATTGTCATCCGTCTGGACGGCACACTCATCGCTGGTGGTCGTCGTCTGCGTGCTGCTCGTAAGCTGGGTTGGGTTGATGTTCCTGTTACTTATTTTGAAGTAGCCGACGAAGTAACCCTGCGGATGTTGGAGGTCGAAGAGAACGTCCGCCGCAAGCAGATGTCCTGGCAGGAACGGGTCATGGCCGTCGCGGATGTCCATGCGAAGCAGTCACTCTACAAGGCACTCCACTCTGAGCGTTGGACCCAACAAGCTACCGGCGAACTGCTCGGCATGGCTGCCTCTAGCGTGAACTACTGTCTCGAACTCGCCAGTTACATCCGGCAGGGAGACAAGGAGATTGACAAGTGCGAACGCATGTGGGACGCTCTCAATCTCATCGTGAAGCGGAAGGCCGAGGAGTCCAACAAGCTCCTCGCCAAGATGACACTACCGCCGGTCGACCTTGACGCGGCACGGAGGATGTTGACGGACACGGACCTTGACAATACGTCTATCTTCTCAACTCCCGGTGCGGCGAGCGGCGGTGTTGGTTCCCTCGTCGACGACGGCGAAGTGCCGGGCCAAGCACCTACAGGCGACGTCATTCTTGTTCCGTTGTCGAAGATGTGTCTGCACGGTGACAGTCTTGAAATCCTCAAGTCCATCCAGGACGACAGCGTCGACCATATTATCACCGATTGGCCGTTCGGTATTGACATGGACTACATCGACCAATCAAATCCTCACGGCGGGATGAAGAATCTCGACGACACCAAAGCCGAACACACCGTCGAAGGCAACATCGCCCTCCAAACCGCCATCGTCCCCGCTCTCTTTCGTGTTCTCAAACCCACCGGCTTCTTCATTACGTTCATGGACGCAATGCATTGGCAACGGACCTACGACCTCTGCGTTGGTGCTGGCTTTAAGGTGCAACGTTGGCCTCTCATCTGGCACAAGACCCATCGTTGCATGAACCAAATGGCCCTCTATAACTTCACTAAAGATTATGAAATCGCAAT
>ERZ1292629.1554-Hain-H43-01um-R1-1554-length-21861-cov-5_pt1 | contig 21861 bp, 30 predicted proteins | sample MGYA00564399_ERZ1292629 | MGnify/ENA primary metagenome ERZ1292629 (study PRJEB36523, sample SAMEA6512636) | groundwater metagenome | collected 2019-01-08 | study: AquaDiva: Metagenomics assemblies of 32 groundwater samples | reverse complement strand
TGCCTTTTCTGTTGTTTTGCTATCTACGTGAGAATCTAGCGAACCCTTGAACTCGTCGTTCTTGTTTTCTCTTGAAATTTCCTTCCACTCACCACTCGCTGCCAATACTTGCTTTACAGCAGTCAATTGCTTCGGCAGGATAACTAATTCGTAAACGTGACCCAAATTACCAGCTTCCTTGCCTAAGTGCTTACTGGCCAATCTGTAACCATTTGTTTCTAGTACAATCTTCGCCTTCTCTGGATCCATAACAGGCAATACCTTGTAAGCATGACGCTGTGAATTCAAATCAGACATATCAAAATGCACTAACTTTCTGGCCAATCTGTAACCAGAACTCTTTACATCACCCTTTGAGGCAAGAACCTTCAAATCTTTAGATGTAAATGGAACCTTCTTGTCGTCATCTCCAATTAGATAATCTCTTACGGCAATTCTGCTATGACGATCCTTAGATACATCATAATCAACTGCACCGTAGAATGTCACTGGCTTTGTCGCCGTGTCAATCTTCGCAGCAAATGTGACTAATGCCTTGTCAATTACTTTGAGATTCGGAATGCCAATGTCAGCAGATGTTCTAACTATGTCAATAGCATCGAAATCTACCGATAATCCACCCTTACCCAGAGCAGATGCAATTCTCTCTTTGAAAATCTTTGTTGACTGGTTGATAACGTCTTCACGATTATCATATGTCTTCAATGGCTCGCGATTAGCTTGCCTTGGATCAAAATCACTATAAGCACGATTATGCGCCTTTGACTTTGCATCTAATAGCTCGCCCTTCTTGGCCAAAATCTCTCTCTCTTCTTTCAAAGTTAGAGTCTCCTTCTTAGCCGCAATTCGCTTGTTCAATAGATCGCCAATTGATGTGTCACTTACCATTTTAGCCATATTACTACTCTTTCTCTCCTGTACTCTCATTAATCAGCTTTAAAACTGCTTCAACTTCACGCTGGCATTCCTGCTTACGATAAATTTTACCACCAGACTCTTCCCAAATTGATCCATCCGCCATAGCCTCTCTAACTCCATGCCCGTGATAACTGCTATCTACATGTAAGCTAAACGCCTCTCTCGACATCACACCATCAGCGAAACCTTTTTTTATATAAGCCTCACTGTATGTTTTCTCTGACTCCGCTGCCCTCTTCGAAACAGAGTCCGCATACTCATTTAGATATGCTGGCGTTCTTTGACTATTCTGAATACTATAAGCTCTTGACATTATTACTTTTTCCTAACAGTTGTACTATACAAGTATATACCAAAAATTCAATTACGCCAATGCAACTTTCTTAGCGATCTGAGCAATTCCTACTACCCACTCCATAATCTCGGCATAATTGTCCTTAGAATCCTTTGCCTTCTCAAACTTAGCTAAAAGGACCGCTTCCTTGTCAGGAGTCATAACTAAATCTAGCAAGTCTGCCTTATTGCCTGTCTTGGCGTCTAAAACAGTAAACTCAGTCTCCATGTCTGCAAAAGGATCGACAAACTCCACTCCATCAACCGGAGATGTTGCAGCTTCCTTTAGCATCGCATTCGCTAACGGCAAAATCTCAGCCATTAGATCACTAAACTTCTTTGTATCTGTAGCCATAGTAATTAACCTCCCTCTCCTTCGGCAGCTTCAGCAGCTTCTTTAGCCGCCTTTTCTGCATCTTCACGCTCTTTCTCTAAACGTTTAATTTCTGTATATTCATTCAGCCCATCATTAGCTAATTGTAAAATCTGTTCCCTAATCGCTGTTCTTCTCTCAGCCGACATACCTGAAGTCATATATTCAACATGCTTTGCAGTAATTCTTTTGTCGATTTCAATTAGTCTACCAATCTTTGAATCAATTATTTCTTGCTTCAATAGTGCTAATTTGACCTTCGCCTTTACATCCTCAGATCTAGCCATCAACTTCTTTAAGTTATCGACGGCAATAGAGCCATTCGGAGACATACGCTTCAAACCTTCCTCGAAACGCTTATCATGCTCTAACTTCTTATCATGCTCCAATTGCGCTCTGTATGCCTCAAATCTAGGCGGAACAAACTCGTAAATCGCATCGCGTACTTGCTGAGCTTCCGCTAAAGCCTGAATCACTTCCGGCTGCTCTCGCTCAAACATGGCACAACCACCAAACATACACAAAATTACTATACACAAAACTACTCTTTTAAACATGCTAGCCTCCACGACCACTCAATATTCTCACAGTTTCCATCATTTCTTCTAGCTCACTAGAAAACACATTTGTTAACTCTCCATATGATTTGCCACCATATGGTCTCTCTCCTTGAAATATCTCACCAGGAGGTTGCTTTGAAACGAAATTAAATGCATCTTGGATTTTATTCAATTGTATCTGTGCTTCAAATAGTTTCTTACGATCCTCATCTTCAGAATTAGGAGACGTTTGATCGTTTAGCATCGGCATACTATCACCAGGCGCTTCTTGAGGCATAGATACATCCTCTGGCGTCTGCGCAGTTTTCTGCATTCTATTATAAAACAAATCCAATATCGCCATTACTTTCCTTTGTGTTTTAGAAACGCTATGCTACTTCCTAGTAACTTTCTCGCGTTCTTCTCTGACAAATAGTATGTTTCGTCTATCACGTCAGATGTCTTCAAAATTCTAATCGGCATCTCGGACGTTACTCTTACTGTTACATAAGCCTCTCCATCTAAAATTGCCTTACCTGTTTTTCCGTCCTTTAGTGCAGCAGAATGCTTAGTTTCCTTCTTTTCTACTACTACCTCTTCTAATACTGTATCAAGTTCCTTTAACATTTTACTATTTCCCCTTCAATATTCTTATCTAAACGTAAATTGAGGAACGTTTCTATTTGTTCCCCCGCCCATTGGCATTAAAACTCGTCCACCACCTATCCCACCAACACTTCCGCCTCCGCCCATTCCGCCACCACCAAACATACTCGGCCCTAACCTACATCTGGCTCTTGGCTTTGGTCTGTCTGGTACAAAGCCCTCTGTAGCTAATTCGACTGCTCTCGCCATTGCTTGCGCCTCATCGTCGTGCATTGCGTAAGCATGAACTACATACATGCCCTTGTCCTCTAATTTGGACATTTCATATAATAGCCACGAATCATGGAAAATATTTATTCTGCCATCATACCACATTTCTCTACAGTTTTCCCATGTGTCTTTAGTGCAAGATGCTTTCTCTGCGTTGTAATTTAGCTTATTTAAGATTTGAATGCTCTCTAAGGAGTTGTGACTAATAAAACCATTAGCTATATACGACGGATCATCATCTATATGTAAATCATATACATTTGATTCACTATTTTCAATATTTTTCACTTTAGTAAATATTTTTCTACCAGGAATATTTAAATGCTTTTCAATTTCTGTTTTTTTACTCTCATAAGAAAATCCAATAGTATCATAAAACTTCTTTCTAGAGCCTCTTACGCTTACATGAAATGATTCAGTCAATTCGCCATCTTGACGACCGCCAGGAAGATTTTTAGGAGTTGTATAGGCAGTAGCTATATTCGTCCCAAAGCCCCATTCTGACATAAGTAAAATTTTAATTTGTCTAGCCAGTTCATAATGCACAGTATTGAATGACGACTGGCCATCTCGCTTTTTGACCGAACCATCCGTAGCAAATAATCCGCGAATAAAAGCAGCTTTACATTTCTTGCTTGATTTCATAATACATTGCGGAACTAATGGTTTTTCCATGCCATTCAGCCTCATCCAGCGAACTAACCAACGCGCATTTACGTCTACAGAATTCATTTCTACGTTTCTGGAATTATGGTCATGTGTTTGACACTTATCTTCCCCGAATAAAGCATTAAAAATCCGCTGGCCGCACTGTTTCTCGTAATGCGTGACAGTTAAACCAATGCCATCAGTCGTATTTTCGGTATAAGTACCGTCTCCCCAAATTAAGCCCAACCATTCTGCTAATTCGACCGTCATCTTGGTAGGAAATTCCCAATTATCAATCCTGGATCTTCTACCGCCACCGGATCGCCAACCTAAGCTTTCTTTAGACGGACAAATCAATTCTACATCAACAGTATCTGTTTGAGTCTCATAATCACAAACACGAACAACATCACCAATTTTTAATTCATCTAAACGCTTCCACTCCCAAATCGGATACCGCTTACAAGCACCATATCCTTTTTTATAAGTAGACCATTTTTGCAAGGCTTCAATTTTGTGATTTGGCGTTCCCTCAAGCACATCTGTGTGCTGAGTGGCAATTTTGATAGTTGGAACATTAGAATACTGAAATGTTTTCGAAACTGCACGAGGACCAATTCTGGATTCAACCATATCGCCAATTTTTACCTCTTCAATTGGAATGAGCCCTTGATTTGTAAGGATTAAAGTTCCAGCAGAAAGACACATGAAGCCATCATAGCTCACCTTAGCAATCTGAAATCCACGCTCCGTATGCAACTTCTGTACGAATTCTCTAACATCGGAAATCATAATCTCGTCATTGAATTTCTCATGGTATTTCTCTGTAGTTTTTAGCTTTCTCTTAGATGCCTTAAATCTAATTGATAATAGAACGTCTACAGTTGGTACTTCCATTCCATCCCTCAAAACAGGAATGCCACGTTTCGAGAGTGCCAATCCACAAGCGTCACGTCCTGAGCTTTCTGTGCCTCCTGTACCAAGGTCAATAGCGCAATAGATGTCGTCACCAGGCTGCCCTCTAAACCATTCTGGCAGCATTTCCCACGCCCCAAGAGTGCCGTCAGCCTGCTTGAATACCGGCATAACCTCGTCTCTGCCATTATCTGGAAGTGGGTCTACTCTCTCTTTATTTATCATGTCGAGAACGCGAGTCCAGTTTGAGAAGAATGGTTGCTGAGACGCAGATGGCACGGCACAAATGTCTCTCAATGTCTGCTCTGGCTTTACTTCCATATCATTTCTATAATCTTCAGGAATCTCAAGGTTATAATCAATTGTTATACCTTTTTCGTTTGTCTTTGATACTTTATAATGAAATGTTGGCTTACCAGCATAATATGGATCACACTCATATGTTGGACGCCTTACTGCATAAACCTTAATATCTTTATCTAATTCAATTATCTTTTGATCTTTCGGTACGCTATATTCTTTTCTGTAAGATTCTGTTCGCTGAAGCATCTGCTCTAACCATCTACCTTCGGTTCCAGCAGACGAGATGAAAATGTTTAAGCCTTTCTCGTGGAAACGTGACTTGCGACGCTGATCCGCTGTCTCAAAAATTTCAACACACTTATCCCTACCGTCTTTAAGGTCGAAACCTCCTGGAGTCGAAGCTTCATCTACGCCGCAAACAAGTAAGTCCTCACCTACGATAGAACGAGCCAAACCAGCAGAATATCTAACGTTCAAAAACACCTTGTGATGCTTTAATTCCTTCTTATCCATACCGTCCATATCAACGCCAAGACGGTAAAAGTTCATCTGATTGAGGTTTCTTGGATCTGGAGCATAGCCCTTTTCTTTAAACCAATTTATCTGACTAATTTCATCATAAGTCTTCTTGTAAATTAGTTTTTGCGCCTTATCTTCTGTTGGAGCCATGCACATAAATAAAATAGTTGCACTTCTGTCATCCTTACCAAAATAATCAATAGGATTCTTTAAGCAGTGCAACCAATAAATAAAATATGCGTAAATCCTCGCTACCGAAGTCGTCTTTCCAGATCCAATTCCAGCTATATTGCAAAACAAATTACAGGCTGGAGAATAGTCCAATCTGCCAAACTCGTCCTTTCCTGAAAAGATAACCTCCATATCCTCTCTCGAATATGGCCAAATCCTACCCTTCCTATCATTAAGGAAATCTCTCGATACACAAAATTCAGCAGGCGAGACAGGAAACTCGTCCCATACGTCGAAATATCTTGATTTCTTCTCTAGATCATTTATCTCTAACGCTAATGACTCTCGCTCTTTCCTTCTGTCTTGTAATTTTTGTAGAATCGAACTTTTTATGTCATTCGATGCATTCTCTAATGTCTTAATCTTCTAGCCCCTCCGCCTTGTCCAAATCTATACACTGATGGATCCCCAAAACCAATCTTTCTCTGTGCATAGTTTCTATCTCTTCATAATTCAGAATCTTATCTACTATCTTATTAGCAAGTGATTTTACATAATCAATAGTAACAAATGTAGAAACCTTTGATTCTAGTGCAGCTAATAACTTGCATACCTCGGCTAACTGAGCGTCGTTCTGCCTATCTGCCGCTACTGCATTAAAGAACTTCTCCGAATCCCCTAACTCAAAAGCTTGCTGAGAGAAAACCCTAATCTGCTCCTTCCTCTCATACGCAGATCCAACTAATGCAGATAAATGTTTAATCTTATCTACTATCTTCACGCCCTTAGTCGCTTGCTCAAATGCGTCCTGCTTCATCTCTGTAAGCCTAGAACGCATTTTGTCTAAATAGTTAGAGATGTTAGAAGCGTAGACTAATGGATACTCTTTGTCGTCTCCATTCTCTTTTCTCAGTTGTAATTCTATATTACATGCTTGCGCTATTTCTGAGAATTTCATGTTATCATTAATAAATAAATCTAATACTAATGTCTCTAATCCACAATTAGCTACTTTATTTATATTTGATACTTTTGTTTTCTTTTCTTTTAATTCTAATGCTAAAGTCAAAGCTTCCTTTTTATGTAAATCTTTGTCCTCTTCATCAAATAAAGTAGTAAGCGCAGTATTTTCCCCTTCTTCGCTTTGTGACATAGATTATTTCCTAACCACGATACCCTTAAAATGATTGCGAATAGCATCAATCGGCGACAATCCGTCATGCTCAGCTTTTGCCAACAATTGCTGCTGTTGCTTAAATGGCAATTGCTTGAATTGTCTCTTATACTCTTCATTCTCAAGATCTAATTCTTCAAGAGGAGGAGCTAAGTCTGTACGTCCATACAACGGATCTATTTCTTCCTGCTGGTAACCTTGTATTGAATCTGATATTGCCGGAGCACCAGCTTGCGGCAAAGGTGCTAATGCAGATTCGTCAACTGCCGGATCTTGTCCTTGTAATTCAAATTCCTGTTCTGGCTGACCCATGATATCAGGAGGAGACACATACTTCTTATCTTTAGATACTCCCCTAGAGTTAACGTCTGGAATTACACTATCTCCACCGCGACCCTCAAATGCACCCTCACCTAATTGCTTTGGCCTGCCAGGTGCAACATATCCCTTCTCCACATTTGTCTTAGGTGCCGCTGTTTTCTTTGACCACGGTAGTTCACATTTATCATTTAGCTCTTTTAATGATTGTGCAATAACCTTTCTATTTGGAACTACATAATCACTTTCACTATACAGATCGGCTAAACTCTTATTAAGCATATTTATAACACCCTTCTTCCTACGTAATACTTAGCAACTACACTTTTCTCTTTTGGTTTAATTACTTCCTCGTCGTCAAATTCCGCACCAATTTTTGATAATTCTGGCAAGTCCCACATTGCTACTTTTATCATAGCTCGTTTTCTCATAGCCTCTTTCTTCTTCCTCTTCAATTGGTGCGTTCTCTGCTTACCCTCTGCCTTCTCTGTATTAAAGCCCATCAAAAATGGCAAAGCTCCGTAAATCATCTCTAATGAAATTTTAGGTGCGTTTCCGAACTGCGCAATTGTTGACGAGATAACATCGTGTTCAGCGTCTGCCTCTTGCGCTTCAGGTATTTCAACAAACAAATTCTTGCCCTGCGACTCAGCCAATCTCGCAATCCAGTCATAAGCAGCTACGTAAGCACCGTTTGTCGCATTTGTTATCTTCTTAGCTGTAACTGGATCTGCTACAACTTTTTGCATATTCTCCATGCTTCTAGATACGGTCGTATATTGCTTATCAGCTTCTTGTAATTCTATATTCAATCTAGAATATTCGTGCCACTGATCCTCGGTAATTCTTCTTCTTGGAATCCTCGCTGCATAGTCTTGAAAAAGTTCGCTTTTTTGATGTTGAAACTGTCTGTATATTTTGTCGTACAAATTACTAGCTTCATTACGCTTAGTTTGTAATTCCTGATACATTTTCGCCGCATCTGCCGGAGCCATACTTTCTCTCTTGGCCTCTTGATTGACTGAGCCCTGCATTAGCTTTACATGCCAATCATCGTCGTCATCTACTAATACTCGCATCACTATCATTCTACTTGGGTCACCAGATACTAGACAGGCATGTTGACTATTGTAAGTTTCCATGATTTTATTTAATTCTCTAGGATCTTTACCAACTGCATTCGCCAATCCCTGTGGATCTTGATTATGAAATTCAATGTACGTCCCTTCGTAACCTGTAGACGGCTTGGTAACTTCTGCACTTAATTTTGGAATATAGCTAAAATCTCCAAACCAATTTTTAACGTAATTCCATTGCTTCTGCTTCTTCTTACTCAAGCCCTCTGGCATCTGATACAGTCCAGAATATTGCTGTTGAAAATAACTAGGATCGTTCTGCGGATTTATACCGTATCCATTATTTGCAGCGTGACTTATCTCTGCAAAACTCTTCGCGTTTGGAGATTTTTCCATACAATCGTTGCAAATAACTTCTTCGCCTACATTATTCATCTCGTCCTTCGAAGCTAAGTGACCACATTCTTCACAAGAAAAATAATTCTCCATTAAGCATTCTTGACAAATATCTCTAACATAACCATCTAAATTATGTCGCTCAACATTTAAGTTATATTCTGAACAATCGTCGCAACAAAATGCTTTGGCGCATTCGTTGCACATAAATTCCTGCTCTGACCAATACTTACCTTTCTGACGATCCCATTTTTCATCCCCGCCATTCACTGCAACAATATTGTCATTATCTACTAAATTATTGCATTTTTCACAAACACTAAAATATTCATCCATACAATCTTGGCAATATTTATCTTTGCCATCTTCGTACATCTGGTCGGATTTTACTCTTTCGTCACAATTTGAACATTTCTCTGTTCCCTCGCACTCGTCACATACAAGAACGGGCCGATCTACCATAATCGGCTTGTCTGTGTAAACTAAGCCTGGCGTCTGCATGAGCAAATTGTAAATAATAGACGGATCAGATACAATTGCTTGAGCTAATGCATCTGTAGAATTTGTCGCATCTTTCGGATCAAAGCCGTAAGCAGATACCAATGTTTCAATGTCAGGGATCACAATATTTATCTGCCCTCTTAGGATGCTCTTTTCAGGACCAACCATCGGCAACATACCTCTCTCTTCATTTCCATAACAAAATTCAGCAATAGTCCTATCTGAAAACTTACCGAAAGCAGGTATAATCATTGTATTAAGTTTGCCAGTTACAAATTCTTCTACTCCAGGAATCTCGTTAGCTGGAGGCGTGTACGGAACTTGAATACTTTCTTCAACCGCATCGTCCTCCTCGACAGAATTACCACAATAATAACAATTGACCTGCAACTCTGGCCCCTCTCTATTAGGAGGCAAGGTTGATTCGTGTTCTACTTGAGCTTTCTTCAAATTGTAAAATATATCAATAGTATTGCTTTTAATTTTGTTATTGCGCACGTTTAGTTATCTTTCCATTCTCCAGCCGCAATTCTATTCTTGACTTCTATCTCAATCATATCTAATGTCTGCGTATCCGGCTTTCCGCCGCCGTTCTGTTTAACTGCATAACGCCTTCCAACTCTTAAAGCATTGCAAATATTACAATTCTTATATCTTGTGCTATTCGCGCTACAACACATCGGACATTGCCACTGCGAAGACGGAGCGTACTTATTCCTCTCTGCCAACTTCCTTACCACTATGTTTTTATATACAAAATCTGACATACTAAACACCCCCCATATTACTCATTCCGCCAAAACCCTCACTTTGCAATGTCTTATCATGTATTCTTGCAGAAGACTCATCCGGTCTACGTGGCAAAGGAGCATTCTTATCTGGCATATCTGGAGTTTCATCTCTAGTTGTCATCAAGATTTCGTTTGCATCTCTCTTCAGTCTTTTTGTCCTAGTAACACACTCATGCCACTGCTTGTCGTCCCAGACAGAAGGATCGTCTAAGAAACCCTTAACATCCTTTCCGTTAGAGCGCATTAGCTTATCTAGCATATGTATCTTCTCAGTAACAAGAACAGCTACAGCACTAAAGTTCTTCATCATTACTCGAATTTCATACTTCCTGTCTATAATTGTCGGCAACGGCTGTGTCGATAAGGGGTAAATCGGATTTTGACCCTGTGCCGCATCGCCCTGCTGTTGTGACGCTACCGAGCCGCCAGACGCACCACCGGGAGGAGCTTGTGCTGGCGATGGTGAAGCCGTCTCTGCGCCCTGACTACCTTCTAAGCCGCCACTCTCCTGCGCCGCCTTCATAAATACTAAATCGGCTACTCTAATCGCCGGTCTTATTGATTGCATCGTTCCCATTTTGTGTTTTTACCTCTGTTTCTCCTATAATCTTCCTTGCAAAACTAGCTCTCATGTGATCTATTGGTACATTCCACGGTCTACTTGTAATTGCCGCATTCTCTATATTACTTAATTTATAGTTCTTAATTGTATCATCTTCAATATGCCAACAAAAAACTGAACCATCCTTAATTTCATATGGTTCACACTCTATTCTCTTTACTCCACCGCCGTTCTTACTAAGCTTACGGTAGTAGATTTCTGCCAAAAACCGCTTTTCAGCAGCTTCTTTTAGAATACCGATTACTTCAAATATGTCTTTAGCCAAGGTAACTTAACTCCACTGTCCACTGAGGTGAAAACGAATCATTTAATATTTCTACACTATTGATAGCTCTATAAGCAAAATTCTTAATGTGAGAGTCATTCACATCAAATCCAAAGAAGAAATACCTACCTCTTTTCATCCTAAAACTATATGGCTCAACTACATACGTTTTTGTAACACCCTCTTCAACTCCTGCTGTTTTTGTGTAGTTTATATTTATTAGTTTTTGATTCTGTCCAGCTAATAGAATCAATCCCCAATTATCAGTAGGCATTTTTGTAATTTGAGGGAATTTGAGCTTCTGATACTCGTCTGGAATCGGCAGCGGCTTAGGAATACCTCCCATACCCATACCTGCCGGTCCTTGTATCTGAAAAGGGCTCACAGGAGGTTGAGACTGACCTTGAGGCATATCAGGAATTGGCGGAGGCATGGCTGAAGGGTCGTCAACCTGAGCTGTTCTAAAGAGCCTAGCTGCTTTTGACATCTGAGGCTCTTCATACTCGCTAGAACCTATCATTCCTTCTAATTCAATTACTTCATTATATAGCTCATCTACAATATCAATAAATGTGCTGGTCAATTCTAGTATAGCTGCTATAATTTGTTCTGCTGATTCTACTACCTGAGCAAATCTAGCTAAGAATGGTGAATTTGTTTTTCTTGCCCATTTTACTGTTTCTTTTAGTTGCTCTTTTTGTGCATTCAGGGCATCTAATAATAATGAATCAGCCATCATTAATTTACTAACAAATCTCATGTCAAGTTTGAGATCGTCTTTCATCGAGTCTCCAATTTGCCATACTATATTGTTGCACTTTATTAGCTTCAATTCTGCCGTCTTCATACCATAATAAATACTATTGATTGTATCTACATAATATGCTCGTAATTTATTGAACTCTTCTCTTTGCTGAATTGTTGTATTAATTCCATTTATCATTTGAGAGAATGTAGCAAAATTCTGGTAAACCTCAGAAAACTGCTCAGTCCAGATTTGCATCACTTGCTTAACTTTTTCTGGATCCTGAAGTTGCTTATCATGCCGACGAAGAGGATGAATCTGGCCACCGTCTCCAGCTAAGTAATTGTCTAGAACAAAATCATATTCGCTCGTTCCATCTGGTTTTTGCGTAGGTGCTAAAATGCCACTAGGGAGATCAATGAAATTGAAATCTCCCTCTTCTGCTCCTGCACGCTTTAGAAAATTAAGTTCTTTCTTTCCCTCTATTAGCATTATTTAGGTCCAAAGAATTTATTTATAACATTACTCCAATATTTGGAAAACTGTTCTATTGATTGTATTTTAAGCCCATTAATTCCAATTCCTTTAGGATTATAAATTAAAAAATTTTTATACGCTCTTTCAATGTATTCTTGTTTAGTTTCTATCTTCTGCCTTTTCTGCCAATCTGCTTTCAATTTATTTACTTTCTCTGCACTAAAATTGGCTATTCTATTTCTCTGGAATTGAATTTGCTCTTGCGTCCTATCTATTTTAGGAAGACGCTTAATCGGCGGGAAGGGATTTGACTTCCTAGTTACGGTTCCGATATGTCCAATTACGCCATTCTCCCATTGAGATTGAATTATTTTGCTATGTAGAGACATTAGATCTCAGTCCTATTGAGTAATTTGCCGAATGCATCTTTTTCAGTTACAATTGTTTTAATTAATTTCATTTCCTTATCGTAGATTTTTTCAGTTTTTGTTTTATTGCCATTCGTATGCTCTACGTAAGTCGTATTCCCACGCAAAAATCTCAAATCTGTAGGCTTGCAAAATAGACCACTTACTTCTTGTTTACGCTTCCATTCTTTTGCTTTCTTCTTTTCCCACTTCGTTTTGGCATATGCAATCTGCTCTGGAGACTGCGACGGAGGAGCATCCGGTTCTCTATCTTTAATTGGATACCTTTCAGCATATACAGCCCAAGCACCAGTCAATGGTCCCTGCCTTTCGCTCCAAGTCATAACTTCTTTAATCTCTTCTTCGTCTAATCCTCTTTTCTTCAAAATACTTTCAAATCTTGACGGGTCACACTCCATGAGATCTCCAACAGTTGTCCATTTACCATCTTTTATTGTAATAAGGTGTTTCTCTGGTTCAGCCTTAAAAATCTCCAGCGGTGTCTTCTTGACTACAAAACTCTTAAGCCATAAACAAATTTTATTAAACATATTATCCCCTTAGTTGCGCCTGCTGCTTGGCTCTGCGCTTCAACTGCTCTTTCCCCTGTCTTACCACCTTCTGTGCGACAGCCGTACTCCCGACCGTCTCTTTTACCTTGTCATTCGTCATCTCAACAATGCGCTCAATAGGAGCATGTACTCCGTGTTTTTCTGCATACGTTGAATCTATCTTCTTCGCTAGTGCTAACCTGTCAATTGTAGCACCGCCAGCAGATACCTCTTTCGCCTCTGTAGGACGCTTACCAGATAATGCACCCTCCGGTAAGCCCTTCATCTTCTCCCTCTCCCTAAGCATATCGTTGCCTTCCTTAACCTCAGACGGATCTACTCCCTCCGACATTACTTGGTCAACATACTTCATATGATCTTCCTGCTTGCGCTCTTTGTCGGGACTCCAACCAGCTATCTTGTAACTGAATTGACAGGAAAAGAGCTTGTGAGCAATGCAAGGGCAATCACTTCTGCCGCATGACTCTAGCTCGATTGATTCTACTACTTGACTCGCCTTAGCAAAGTATTGCTCAAGTTCACCAAAACACGTATCACATTTATAGGTATGAAGAGGCATACTATTTATCTCCTTTATTTGACTCTGTAGTCGCGTGAACGCACATAATTCTAGAATTTGCTGAATTCTTTTCTATTGGAATAAAATCTTTGTCATTATATGATGTGTTATTAATCATAGAGCGAATGGTATGTGCGTCTACTTTATAGAATTTAGATAAAAATGCAACGCTAACATTGAATTTATTATAAAAATTACGAATATCTTTAACTTGTTCGTCCGAAAATTTTGCTTTACTATGCTTGGAGCCAATTGGTCTTCGACCTCTCGATGTAGTATCGTTAGCGTTATCTTTGGCCGTACCTAAGTACAAATGTTCTGGATTTACGCACAGCGGATTATCGCACGTATGACAGGCAAAAATTTTTTCTCCACTATCATTATGTTCTGGAATGAGTCCTTTGAAAACTATATACGAAAACCTATTAGCCTGCATACGAACATTCCCATAAGTATTCTTTCCATATTTACCATGTACTGGCCCTTTCCAGATCCAACACTCATCTTCTATTATTGTAGTTTTTCTTATATATTCCTGTGATTTTTTTAAGAACTGCTCATCTTTTAATTTTTCAAACATTCGTCTTTTAAAATCTTGAAATGATTCTTTCGTAGAAAATATATTTGTTTTATTTTCTATTTTTGATGGTACTACATAGTTAGTATTTTTATACCTAAAATTCGATAATATGTTCGACATTTCATAAGTCGTCGCACCATACGACTTAGCAAGATCTTCAATGGCAATGTCTGAATTTGAAAACGATTCCCTAATTTCTAGTATTTGTTCAGGATTGAAGCGAGAACGATGGCGCCCTCTAGCCACAGAATCGGCAGTATTTTGCCGGCGCGTTCCCATAGACAAGTGGTTAGGATTCACACACGCTGGATTGTCACAAGAATGACGTAAAATCACATCTTCTCCATTCACCGTTCCAGGTATTTCTCCTTTATGAATAATATACGAAACACGATGGGCTAAATGGCCATTGTATAATCCATATCCGGCATGTTTATTTTTCCTCCACTCCCAACAACCACTCTCAAGATTTACCTCATAGGCGCTCTCAAAAAACTTTAAAGCAAACTGTTTTTGCCGCTCGTTAAGAGAAGTTACCATTTTGTAATCCATCTTTTCATCTAAAATTCTCCTCGTTCTTTTACTATAACAACACTTAACCTTTAAACCACTGGCAAAAGCTTTATTCTTACTAAATTGTCTGTAACCTTCATCGCCTCAACGCTTATACCTAATGATTTCTTAATATGATAATTTCGTAGTCTATACAAATACTTTAGAATCACGTATTCTCTAGCAACTGTTCCAATTTCTTGTTCAATGTAATCTAGAATATCATTAATATGAGTTATGTCGTATGAATCGGAATACTCTGGGTGAATATTTTGCTCTAATAGGACAGAAAATTGCTGATTGTAATTTCCGCCATTGCCTATTACCAACTTTTGCCTTAATGACTTAACTCCAGGTCCATCCATGTCTTTCATTAATTCTAATTTAGCAAAGAAATACAAGTTTTGCTTTAAATATACATTATAATTAGGACTCCACGCACCAATGTTTTTACCCTTCCCCTGAGTGTCACGTCTAGGGGTGTCATACTCCATAGCCGTCTTTACTAAGATATGCTCAACGATTGGTTTTATATCATCAAAGTCTAATCCACCTATGTACTTCTCTAAAGATTGCGTAGTACGAACAATTAGAGGCCGAAACAACTTTAGTAAGTCGTTCGCGGCCTTGTCCCTCAACTGCCCATTATTTTGCTGTAATGCCTCTATCGCCTCGTCTATCTGCTTAACCTTTACTTGCGTTTCCTTAGACATCTGCTTCGGTTTCTTCGGTTCTCTCTTCTCCTTAACTACCACTAAATTATTCTCCAAGAGGCAACGGACTAAAACCACCAAGAATTAAATCGTTAATATTCACAATTTCTCCATTTTCTTTTTTAAATGTTTCCATTGCGCCAAGGCAAATCGGAAACAATCTTGCGTATTCTTCATCTTTAGTTAAACTATTGTTCAATGGATGCTTGTCGCTCCAATCGACTTCTACTGATTTTACATTTACAACAGTTGGGCTTATGCACCAATTTGGATATTTTGTATTCTCAATAGCTGAAACAATTTCACTTTCGCAACTATCATCGTGATCTATAATTAGAACTTCGAGTTTGTAAACTTTTGTCTTCAAATTATTCTCCCATCATCAAATGCGGCGGTATTTCCTGCCTTAGCACAACATTCTTTCCTGGATTTACTTGGACATTCTGCACATGATCCTCCATAAATCCAATTGCCATATGACTCAATGCAGTAAGAGACGAAGCTGACTCGTTAGATGTCCTGTGATTAATTACTAAAACACATCCCTCAATTACGCACTCGTCTACTGCCGGATTCCCTTGAGCATCCCTTATTAATTCACCCTTTTCGTCTGACTTCAATGTGTTGAACGGCTGTGAAATATAAAGAGCGCAATTAGATTTACATTTAGAAAACCACTTAAAAGGACACTTCTTTCCTTTCGTTAATTCTATTTTCCTAGTGGCCAACTTCATATCTAGCTATCTCCTTCTTATATATTTCGATATGCTCTTTTACAACTTTCTCTATTCCCATTTCTTCAATTGCTTTTGAAGATCTTGAAACTAAGTCCGCCCTCAACAAATCTCCAACTTCGCCCTCTGCACCATACATCGAAATAACGTCACCTAACTCCTCTGGCGTGTCCATTTGATGCACATACGGCTTTACATGGTCAAACCACTTTGTTGACGACGTAAATACAACAGAGCCTTGGCCTAAAGCGCGACATACAGCAGACGAGGATACAGAGGCGTCTACAGGAGGATACATAAGAGCGATGTACCTTGAATTGTTTAGAAATTCATTAAGCTCTTCATCTGACTTCCACTTAGCGTCACCATAACTTGTAATGTATTCTAACTTCTTGCCCGTCTGCTTCTTGAGATGTAAAATTGCTTTGTGACAAAAATCGTCATTATTCCTATGCAATCCAAATGAGACTAATCTAGGTTCCTTCTCTTCAAATGGTTTTCTATTTGAATTAGTCAAAACTGGCATAGGCAAGTAATGACATTTATCGCCGCCATCTATATGCAATACTAATCTTCTGTTATGAGCTATTGAATTTGATTTGCCGTTTAAGATGAACCCTGGAGCAATACATGAAGAATGATATGTAACAACAAATGGAATACCAGATTTCCATAGTTGTTTAAAATACGATTGATGCCACAAGAATGACTCATATTGAATGTGGATTATGTCAAACTGCGAGAAATCTACAAAATCTTCTTGCACCTTGTTCGTCCTGCCATACCACTCCCATGTTCTTTTTACAGTATACCCTACAGGTTCACCAAAGTCAACATCATGTTCTTGCCCACATGGATAATTTGCTAAAATAGTAACCACATGTCCCTGTCTAACTAATTCTTCCGCTAGTTGACGGGAATAGGAGGCAATCCCGCATTTTACTCCAAATGTACTAAAGATTCCTATGCGCATTAATTATACTCCTGTACTACCGAAACCGCCCGCCTGCCTCTGACTATTCACACCTAAGTCTTCAACCTCGACTACTGTTCCTGGCAACTTGATTACCGGCACCATCTGGGCAATCTTTGAACCAGCAGGATAAGTGTATTTCACAAATTGATTAGGGCCAGAACCACATAAACAAGACATGACTACAACAATTTCTCCAGTGTAACTAGGATCAATTACGCCCGCATGAGTAAAGACTCCCTTGGCTGCCATTGAGCTTCTGTCTTTAATAATTAGACCATACAATACGCCGCCTTCGCCCCTAGTTGGAATAAATGTGGCAGAGATCCCTGTTTTTACTTTAGTGATTTCGCCAGATTTGATTACTACTTCCTCTAAACAATACAAGTCAAAGCCTAGATCCTCATTTTCATTTCTAGTCGGCAGCTTCGCGTCTGGATGTAACTTCTTTACTTTAAGCATTATATGGCCACTCCTTTAGCTCAGGCAAAATCTCTAAACATTTAGAACGTAGTTTTGGAAAGAATTGCGTGATACTTGAACTGCCACCCATATAGTTATCGTTATCTGCGCGCATTAGTTTTTCCCACGTATCCAAGGCGCACAACTTCTCTGCCGCCATCACTCTTCTGAATTCTGGACCAACGCCATCCGAGGTTTCAAGATTGTGCATCATATCACACAATTTAATTAGCATTACTCCATTATCATTCAAGGCGTAATTGTATACTTTCATTGTAAAGGCATAATGTCTAACAACTCTTGGCTTCAGCAATTTAAAATCAGTTACACCATCAACAAGATGACGTACCTTCGGCCCAAACTCCTTTTCAATCTCGCCCAAGGTAACATTGCAATCCTCAACAACATCGTGCAACCATGCCGCAGCAATAATGCTCTCCGGCCACACTGTACGAGCATATTCGGATTCGGCTACATACTTAGCAACGGCTTCAGGATGCGTAATGTAAGGATTTTTACCATCCTTTCGCATTTGTCCCTCGTGCGCCTTTGTTGCAAATGCTTTCGCTCTTTCGATTAGATTCACAGCATTATCTCCTTTAACAACTTGCATATACGATTAGTCTCTTTGTTTCCTTTGGAAGCTTTGCTAAGTCAATAATCATTCCTGCGCCGTTTACATCACCGCTGACGGCAGAGCCAATAGAACATCTTAATGCTAAATCTGCATCCGCAACAATATAACATTCCTGAAAGTATTCCTTCACTTCCTTTGGTGGAACAATATTTAATTCAAGACATTGCTTCCAAAGCGCTACAAGCTTCTCGTGTTTGGCATCCTTATCTCGCAAAGCAGCGACGTGATAACTACAGCTCATATTAAACCTTCTCTACAATTACTGCAAGAATTTCAGACTCAGTTACGACTAGGTAATCCTCAACTCCTACTCTAATCTCATGTCCAGCGTAAGAGCTAAGGTACACTACGTCACCAGGCTTCACAGATGGCGCTACACGCTCTCCTGTGTCTAAAAGCTTACCAGCACCCACCGCACACACTGTCGCCTTACGGTTCTTCTCCTGAGCCGTGTCTGAGAAAATAATTCCTCCAACAGACTTCTCAACTTTGGCTAAACGCTGTACTAAAATTTTGTCCCCTAGAGGCTTTACTGTTTCTAATAGTTCGCTCATATATTCTCCTTTATACTTCTCCAAGCTTCTTTCTCATCTCTGCACCATCTACTCTAAATGTAAGTCCACCTTTCTCAAATTCATAAATACAAGAGCTGACCCTAAAGCCTCCAATAGTATCAGGATGCGGCAATCCAAATTTGGTACAGAATTTAACATGGCTTCTCTTGCAGTCCTCAGAAATTCTTCCTCCCCACTCTTCGCTGCCAGTTGTACCGCTACCCATATGGGCCATAGTACAATCGTGAGTAACGCAAGTCTGCCAGCCATAACGTCTTGCGCGCAAAATGTAATCCACATCCTCCCAGTTAACAAGAAAATTAGTTCTATCAAATAATCCAGGATGCGGCTCATTTGGCAATCCACAATTTGGAATACAAGCCTTATCTTTCTCTTTCTTCATCAGGTCGCGTACCATATCTGCTCTTAGCATCATAAAGCAGGCGAAACCTCCGTCAATGATTTTCCCAGCGTGCTCTTTCTCATATGCTTCTACTGAATTTTTAAACTTTGTAAATCCATCTTCTGTGACTGGCGATCCACACCAAAGCCACATGGGTCCACTCCACCCCACCTTTGGATTCTTTTCCATAAAATCAACCATTTTCTCAAGCCAACATCTTTGTCCTTCTTTTACATTAGGGAAAGCGACATCATTATTGAGGATCATAATGTAATCACAGTCATCAGCCAATGCTCCAAGAACTATTCTATTCCAGGCGTGACTAATGCCCAATCTTGAGCCATCTGTATATGTAATCTCTAACTTATCTATGGCGCTTGTTTTCTTTAGAATATGTTCATTGATTATGTCTTCATGTCTCTTCAATTCTGCCCTTGATGTTTCTTTCGTTTCGTCGTCGGGAAGATAAAGGTTGAATCTGTATTTTGTATTCTCAATTAGATCTGGCAATACTTGATTTGTCCAGAAGAAATTCATGGTCGGAATTCCAACTCCTACTTTTGGCATTTTGTATCTACTCCTAATTTCTCATCTATTGCATCTAGCTTATCATTGAATTCTGTTTCTATTTGATGTCTTGTTTTGTATTTTTCTACATCCCATGCAAGCCCAAACTTCTTTCCCTCTGGCAGCTTATTATCGTAAACAGAAATTTTAAGTTTCGGCATTACCGCTTCAACTGTTACCGGATCTGCAACCGAAGGATGATCGTGATCGAATATCTTAGACTCATTAATGAAAGAAACCATTGTAGAGCGCTCTCGACCTTGCGTTCCGTCTTCAAGCCACTCCTTTCCTGGACAACAGTTATCAAGCCATTCCCTGAAGTATCTCTTGACTTCATCCGAAAACTCTCTACTTGAGATATCCGGCTTTAGTGGTAAATAAAATGGAGAGTCTGGATCGTCATAAATACAATCTGGATTTACTTTAATGAATTTTTCACTATCTAATTCAATAATAGCGGAAACTTCAAATTTAAATAACTTCTTCATATTTTACTTTAGTAATTCAATCTTCTTCATAAACTTAATGCTCTTCAATACAGGAATACTAAGAGGAACACTTGTCTCAAGACCAACTTCCTCGATGAACTTGTTGACTAGCGCCAGCAACTCCTCGTCCTTCATAAGAAGTGCCATAATCAAACCTAGCTTATCATCGCTAGTTAATCGGCCTAATTGCTCAAGCGGAATATTTCTCAATAATTCATCCTTGGCAATATCAAAATCCATCTCTACGGCAGCTCTAAATTTCATATTATTTCTCCTTACAACAATCGCCACTCTTCGGCTCAAAACACTTTGCACAAATAGAAATCGTTCCAATTCTCCCACAACGCTCACATGGCCCTCTCCTGCCCGCAAATCTCTTACCACGAGCTTTTCCTTTGCAGACGGGGCAGGTGATCGGAAATACATTTGGATCTCCGTCAACGAACATTCCAGGCTCTTCTTTCATTCTACTTAGAAATCGTGCGTCAGCTTCACTAGCTGCCCATTCTAGATCGCGTATAATCCCGGCATCAAATTCAGCCCAAAATTCCGCACATACCGTAGCGTAACGCTCACTTTCCATCACGCTAGAAGTCACCCTTTTCACACTGGAGGCAAACTAATCCTCTACGACGCCAAAGCTCAACAACCTGCGTCCGGTCATCAATTGCAAATAAAGGCTTATATCCTCTAGCCAAAATTTCGAAATCAAGTATAATTTCTTTAATTAAATCATCTTTTCTGGAATCGTTGAATGGACGCATAAATAGGTGCTCATAAGTGTCATGGCCCCATTTTTCATCATCTGATTCCGCCTCGTCTAGATATTCCTGATTTACAAGGTCGCACTCTCTCCATAGCCAATTTTCCGTTATTTCCCTGTAATTGTCCGGTCTGCCTGAACAGAAAATAATCTTGTTATAGCGACCTGCACCAATTAATGACCTTACAATTTCAAGACACCAATCGTTTGGCTCATCCTTGTCCATTGCGCCAAAGAATCCAGGCCAATTCTTCTTCGGTCCCTTCATAAAGTGAAGCCTGTGAACCGTATTCGCAATCGTACCCTCGATATCCACAATAACTACATCTGTTTGCCTACCACTGGCTAGCGGATACCTAAAATCTAACTCTCCCTCTTCACTCGTCGGCCTCTCATACTTCGTGAAGAACGTCGTAAGAGCACTGTTCGCATTTACCTCGTCCTTAATCGTCTCGTGTCCTTCTCTCTGCAAACACCTTGCTAGGCAAACTTCTCTAGGTACATGCAAGACCACGATTTTTACGTCATAACCAGCCTTTCTAGCTGGACCGATATACCTACCCCTCTGCTCCTTGTTGAAGCCCATGCGATCGACTACAACGTCTTTACGAGCCTCTAGTGCGGTCTCAAATACTTCCCACTGACCTTGCTTGCCTTGTGAGTCTTGATTGACATACACATGAGAGGCAAATTCAGTCTTAGCGAGCGTTGACTTTCCGCTTCCGGGAGGCCCAACAAGGCAGATTAGGGTAGGCATATCTGTATTCTCCTAATTAAACTTTTACGGATACGCGAGCCTTACTAAACTCGCGACGAACTCCAGTAAAACCACGATAAGAATTAGCACGAATCTTACGCACCATATCCCTGCTAATGAATCTAAAATAGACCTTATCACGAGCCGGCGTAGTACCGATTAGATTGCCTAGACCGTAAT
>ERZ1292629.1246-Hain-H43-01um-R1-1246-length-25712-cov-15_pt2 | contig 21861 bp, 21 predicted proteins | sample MGYA00564399_ERZ1292629 | MGnify/ENA primary metagenome ERZ1292629 (study PRJEB36523, sample SAMEA6512636) | groundwater metagenome | collected 2019-01-08 | study: AquaDiva: Metagenomics assemblies of 32 groundwater samples | reverse complement strand
TCTTATGGAGACTTCTGAATAAACGAATAGCGCTTTGGTATACGCACAAGAGCGTCAATCTGAAATTGCGTATTGCCGTCTTTTTCTCGCATGTTGTTTTCACAGCATCCGCAGAAAGTTTCCGTTTGCATACGAAAAAACTGCATATTATGGGGCACGGCATAGACACTGATTTCTTTTTCCCCGACGCAAGCGTCGCGCGCGGAAGTTGTGTGCTTTCAGTCGGACGGCTCATGCCGAGCAAGCGGCATGATCTCGCAATGCGCGTAGCGAAACAAGAAGGGAGAGAATTGCGGATCGCCGGAGAAGGCCCGGAGCGCGCGCATCTGGAGGCACTCGCGCGCGAGCTCGGCGTGCAGGCGCATTTTTTAGGTGGCATCACGCAATCACAATTGCGCGACGAATACCGAAAGGCCGCTTATTTAATCCACACTAGCGAGACCGGGAGCCTAGACAAGGTCGTTCTTGAAGCGCTCGCATGCGGGCTTCCTGTCCGCACGAATGACTCAGCGCTCAAACATCTAGAAAATGTCGGACCTGAATATATTCGCGAGCGCCACTCGCTCAAAAGATTGATTCCTGCAATACTGAATTTGTTATGAGCAACACGCCACAAGTAAATAAGTTGCACTATGACTTCAATAAATATGCATTTGAAGGGAGGTTCGTCAGCTATTACTGGCAGTTGAAAGAAGTTCTTGCTCAAAACCCGTCGTCAGTTTTGGAGGTCGGAGTCGGCGACGGCGTGTTCGGTAATTTCATAAAGCAGAATACAAATATTTTTTATTCATCTGTCGACGTTGCAGAGGATTTACGTCCCGATGTCGTGGGGAACATTCTTAAACTTCCATTTGCCGACAAATCGTTTGATGTAGTTTGTGCATTTGAAGTATTGGAACATCTGCCGTTTGAAGATTTTGACCACGCGCTCGCCGAGCTCACTCGAGTCGCGCGCTCGCATGTCGTGATAAGTCTCCCGCACTTCGGTCCAATGTTTTCCTTTTCACTCAAAATTCCGTTTCTGCCAAATCTACAATTCGCAATTAGACTTCCACTCCATAAGAAACACATATTTAACGGCCAGCATTATTGGGAAATAGGCAAGCGCGGTTACCCTATTTCTATCATTCGTAGCAAGCTTTCTGCTAGCGGCGAAATAGATCGTGATTTCGTCCCATTTAACAGTTCGTACCATCACTTTTTCGTGCTCAAAATACTATGTAAGTGCTGAATATTATGCTAATATCGCCAAAATTATGACTCCGAAGGCAACAGAATTTTTCAGAAATGCGATTGCGCGCGTTGCGCGTGATTCCAAGATCGTTATTGACATAGGGGGAGCGCTTCGCATATCTCGCGAGCGCGGAGACAGATATGATCCAAAGAACGAATGGATGCGAGAGCTTTTGTCCGGAATTGAATATAAAATTCTTGACCCAGTATCCGCATACAATCCTGACATAATCGGCGACATACATTCGCTTCCATTCGCAGACGGATCGCAGGACGCAATCGTATGCGTATCAGTTCTTGAACATGTGGAGAATCCAATCAAAGCATGCTCCGAATTATTCCGAGTTCTACGCAGAGGCGGGTATCTTCTGGTTTACGTTCCTTTTCTTTATTATTACCACGCGGAGCACGGATATTATAAAGATTATTGGCGTTTTACAGAGGACACAATAAAAATGCTTTTTAAGGATTTTTCAGAAATAAAGATAGAAACTGTTCGAGGTGCAGTTGAGACTCTTGTAATGTTTTTACCGCTCGGCCGCGGCGCCATAATTTCGCGAATAGCGCGTTTTATTGACAACATTCTTGATAAATCCGAGTCTAAGCAGACGAGCGGCTTCAATGTATTTCTTGTAAAATGACAAAGCTACTTTACGTCGCAAACGCGCGCATACCGACTGAAAAGGCGCACGGCATCCAGATAATGAAAATGTGCGAAGCGTTCGTTCGCTGCGGTGCGGAAGTCGAGCTTGTCGTTCCGCACCGGCGCAATCCTATCACGACAGACCCGTTTGACTATTACGGCGTACCGCGTACTTTCACGCTCACGAAACTGTTCTCGCTCGATGCAGTGCGGTTCGCCGCTTTCGGTTTTTGGGTGCAGCGCCTTTCATTCTTAAGTTCCGCGCTGCCGTACGCGGTGAAGGCGCGTGCGGATGTCGTCTACTCACGCGATATTTATTTTTGCTTCGCGCTTTCGCTCATGCGTGTCCGAGGCGTCATATTTGAGGATCATGAGCCCCTGCGGAACAAACGCCTCTATGCGTTTCTCCTGCGACGAATCCCACGCAAGGTTCTTGTGGCCGCGCATTTGCAGGGGCTCTATAGATCGCTCGGCGTGTCGCTTGCCGGCACCTGTATTGCTCCCAACGGCGTGGATCTAGAAGAATTCAATGCCACTTCGCCCGACCGGCTTTTGTGGGAGAGGGAGTACGGCATCAAGCACGGTAAAAAAATCATCCTGTACACCGGACATTTTTACCGCTGGAAGGGAATGTATACGCTTCTTGAAAGTTCACGCTTTATAGGAAATAGCGCGGTCGTGGTATGCGTCGGAGGAACGACAGATGATTATGCGGAGGCATTGCGTTTTGTCACCGAACAAAAGCTTTCTCATGTCCGTCTCGTACCGTTTTTGCCGCATGCGGAAATAGTGCGGCATCTCAAGTCGGCCGACGTGCTCGCGCTGCCAAATACCGCCGCAGAAGAACGTTCCCTGCGTTATACGACGCCGCTTAAGCTGTTTGAATACATGGCATCCGGCGTTCCTATAGTCGCCTCTCGCATACCCAGCTTCGCGCCTTATCTTTTAGATGGAAAGAATGCCATTTTATGCAACCCTGATGATCCTGAAGATTTAACGTTTGGGATACAAAAAGTGCTTGCGGATATTAGCAGTGCCAGTAATTATGCGAATGCAGCGCATCAATTGGTCGCGAATCACACATGGATGAAACGCGCCAAGTCGATTCTGTCATCATTTGTCGATTAGCTATTCACACTAATATTCCGCCTCCAGATTTTTCCAGAAACTCTTTATAACTCTGAGCATTTCTGTCACGTTTTGAAAGAAATGCTGGTTTTTTTGTAGGCCAAGAGATATTAAGCGTAGGGTCATCCCATTTGAATTCACTTTTATTGTTGTCGTCGTACACATTGTCCATGTGGTAAATCACATTGCAATTATCGGATAAAGTACAAAGACCGTTCGCAAAGCCTTTTGGTATAAAAAGCATGCAATTTTTTTCGCCTGAAAGTCGAATTGTCCCCCACTGACCTAATGATGGCGAATTCTTTCGTATGTCTATGAATACCCAATAACCTTCACCAGTTATCATAGATATAAGTTTACTTTCATTTCTTGGAGGATAAAGAAAATGAAGTCCTCTAATTGTCCCTTTATCCTTGGTGAATGCGCGACTTTCTTGAATCCATTCCGTTGGCAGTCCGTGCGACTTGAAAACTTCTCTGTCGTACGTCCGCATAAAAAAGCCTCGCTCGTCATTTTTTGGTTCCAGCCCAATCTCGAAAACCCCCGGTATGTTTAATTCTTTGAATATCATGTCAGCTATGGTATTACAAAGAATACATATGGCAAATGTCATTTCCTGCAGAGTGTGTGGCAATCGCGGTTTACGGCCCTTTTTTAAAATTGGCAAACAACCCTTGGCCAATGCTCTTTTGAAGAGTAGTACCTGGAAAGAGCCTAGGTATCCTCTGAATCTTGTTTGGTGCGAGAATTGTAAGCTAGTGCAACTTGACTATACAGTAAATCCTAAGACTCTTTTTTCAAGATATGTCTGGGTCACTGGGACATCCAAAACCGCGAAAGATTTTTCCGAGATATTTTACAAGAGACTTATTAATAGAACGAAGAGAGCAAAGTCTGGCTATGTGCTTGAAGTGGCGAGCAATGACGGAACTTTTTTAAAACCATTTATAAATAACGGATTTGAAGTATTGGGTATAGATCCTGCAAAAAATATCGTAGACATGGCAATGCGAAACGGAATTCCAACTAAATGTGCTTTCTGGGGAGAAAAAACTGCTAAGCGACTTCTTAATAAAAATGGTCCGGCCCATATTATTTTTGCCAGAAATGTAATTGCTCATGTAGCAGATACTCTTGATTTTGCTAAAGGTCTTGCTTTGGCTATTGATGATGATGGTGTCGTAGCGATAGAACCACACTATGCTGGCGTCATCCAAAAAGAATGCCAATATGACTCGATTTATCACGAACACCTATGCTATTTCACCCTAAAGCCACTTGAATATCTTCTGCACAGTGTCGGTCTACACGTTTTCGATATAACCGAAAGTCCCATAAGCGGAGGAACAATCGTTGTGTATGCGTCCAAAAAGAAGAGGAAAATTAGCTCAATGATAAAAAAATATCGGAATGATGAGACAAAACACAAAATTAATTCATTTGCTGCGTGGGAAAAGTTCGCTGAGACCGCCAGAGAGCATAGAAAAAAGTTTCTTAAACTTCTCGAAAATGTAAACGCGTCCAAAAAGACTGTAGTAGGATGGGGCGCTTCCGCTAGGAGTTCCACGTTACTGAATTTTTCAAACATAGGCCCTGAACTTATTTCGCAAATTGCCGACAAAAATCCATTAAAACACGACTTATACACTGCTGGAACGCATATTCATATCGATTCTCCAGAGAATATTATGAGACGTCAACCAAAATGTGTTGTGATACTAGGATGGAATTTTACCAGAGAAATATCTGCGGAGCTTAAGAAAAAGTGTAATTATAAAGGAGATATTTTAATTCCATTACCAGGAACGCCGAAATTGAAGAATATATAATTATGCGGAGCACAAAAGATTATCATGACGTACAAATAGTGGCTGAACTTATCACACGAGTGTTCTGTGATACTCGACCGCGCCGTAAAGTCGACGCTGTGTACATCTTCGGTGAGTCTCGAGACAATGAAGATTCCGTACTCGAGACGGGGATCTCATTATGGAAGTCGGGTCGAGTAAAACGAGTCTGTATCCCAAGCCAAAGTTCTTTTTGGGTGACTCGTCATAAAGAGTGGAAAAAGAGGTTAATGAGCGGCGGCGTACCAGAGTCTAGAATACTCGGCATTCCATTATCACATGACTTTCCTCCATCAACCGATGCGGAAGCAAGCGGTCTCGCCGATAACGCGAAGTTGCACAACTGGAAGAACATATTTATTACAGCAACACCGCTACATCATCTTCGGGCCTTTATTTCAACGATAAGCGCGTTAGATCGGAAAAAAATAAAGCTCAATATTTTTAATTATGCCGGTTCTGCCCAATCCTGGAACAAAAATATTGTTCACTCGCAAGATATCCAACGTGGAACGCGCCGGAAACTTATTTATAAAGAACTTGAAAAGATTGAGCATTATTTTCAAAAAGGTGATCTCATTTCTCCTAGAAAGACATTGAAATATCTAGATAATCGCGGCGAATCTAAAGGCCAGTAACCTACTTGTGTTCTCAGCAGTTTTTAGTGGTACAGTATATTATCCAATGATTATTGCACGTGCACCAGCGCGAATAAGTTTTGTTGGCGGCGGAACGGATATCGCTTCTTTTTATCGTCGCTATCCCGGACGCGTTATTTCTACCGCGATTAACAAGTATTCATATGTGACGATAAATCATCCTCCATTGGTAAAAAAGGTGGCGGCGCGTTATGCAATTAGCGAATTAGTTGATCACCCACGCGAGCTAAAGAACGACCGGATTCGAGAGGCCCTGCTACATTTCGGAATTGATAAAAAGATAGATATCGGTAGCTTTTCCGATGTTCCTGTGAAGGCCGGACTCGGTTCGTCCTCGAGCTTTGCCGTAGCGCTTATTAAAGGGCTTTCCACGCATGTAAAGAAAAGAATGAATCGTTACGAGGTGGCAAAAGTGGCGGCACAGCTCGAAATTGAAGCGCTAAAAGAACCAATTGGCAAACAGGATCAGTACGTGGCAGCGATTGGCGGATTCAACATTTTTCAATTCAACGCTGACGGGAGCGTGGATGTTACGCCGATACGCATAGATTTCAAAAAACGTCTCGCGCTCGAAGATCACATGATCGTCTTTTTTGCCGGAATTACCAGATTTGCTTCAAGCGTGCTAAACGAACAGCATTCCAATGCAGATAAAAATTTCGAGACGCTCAAAAAGATGTCAGACTCAGTTTTTGCCTTCAGGGACGCGTTGCTCGAAGGAAATTTCAAAGGTCTAGGCGACTTGCTGAATGAAGGGTGGAAGTTGAAGAAATCGCTTGCCTCAAGCGTTTCAAATAAAGTTATGGATGATTTTTATGAAAAAGGCATTCTAAATGGTGCATGGGGAGGTAAAGTGCTAGGAGCGGGAGGTGGCGGCTGTGTCCTATTTATCGTGCCACCACATAAGAAAAATAAAGTTCGAAAGGCCGCAGCCGAAGTCGCCAAGCAGCACGGCCTTACTGATTTTGGAGAAATTCCATTTAGTTTCGTACAGTCAGGTGTCGAAGTGCTGTTCAACAATAATGCCGATCCTATATAGTTAAGTACGGATAACGCACGCAACTTATGGAAAAATTTATTACAGAATTTTCAAACGAAGTAACCACGGCTCTGCAGGCGGTGCCAACAGAAGAAATAGCGAAGGCGCTTGACATTCTTCAGGCTACGTATGAACGCGATGGTCGCATATACATTTTTGGGAACGGAGGTTCGCTCGCGCTTGCGACCCATTGGGTGAGCGATTTCAATAAAACTGTTTTTAGCCATCATTTAGACCTGCATAGCCGTAGATTTCAGGCAATAAGGCTGCCCACTACGGAATCAGAATTAACTGCATGGGCCAATGATGTTGGATACGACATGGTATTCGCCGGACCTCTCAAGAATTACATTCAAGAAAACGATACAGTTATAGCCATTTCAAGTTCTGGCAAGTCACTTAACGTCATTAAAGCGGTGGAACTCGCGAAGAGCTACATGGTCCCCGTTATAGGGTTATCAGGTTTTGACGGAGGCAAACTCAACTCACTTTCCGACGCAAAAATTTTAGTAAAAACAAGACTCGGAAAATACGAGATTGTGGAAAGCGTCCACGGGGCAATACTTCATATGGTAACGAAATATTTCATTGATTATTTTGATCATCTCGCGGAAAGGCATGATGCGAAGAAGAAAAGATAAGATTATGTCCATAAAAATACTCCAAGCAGTCATTCTCGCCGGCGGAATAGGAGAACGTCTGCGCCCTTTTACCGACACAATGCCGAAGCCGATGGTTCCGGTAAACGGACGACCATTCCTGGAATATCTGATTGAACTGCTAAAAAAGAACGGAATTGAAGAAATCGTGCTACTTCTCGGTTACAAACATGAGAAAATCACCGAGCATTTCGGCGACGGGTCAACGTTTGGTGTACGCATTAAGTATTCTATAGGTGCCGTAGAAGATGAGACGGGAACCCGAATAAGGAACGCTAAAGAATTGTTGCAGGACAAGTTTCTGTTGCTGTATTGTGATAATTACTGGCCACTGCGTCTAGAGCGTCTGTATCAATTCCATAAGAAACATGGAACTTTGGGAACGGTGACTGTTTATACGAATACACATAAAATTACAAGAAATAATATATCAGTAAACGCTGACGGTCTCGTCGAGATATATGACAAATCTAGAATGACTTCAAATTTGAACGGAGTCGATGTCGGATTCTTCATATTTGGGAAAGAGGTGCTCAATTACATGCCAGAATCGAACTTTTCGTTTGAAACGGAAATAATACCTAAACTGATCGAAAGACGTGAATTGTCCGGCTATCTGACCGATGAGCGATATTATAGTATCGGTTCACCCGACAGACTCCCAATTACCTCTGAGTATTTAAACGACAGGAAAGTTATTTTTTTAGACAGAGATGGCACCATAAATAAGCGCCCGCAAAGGGCTGACTATGTAAAAAATTGGAGCGAATTTAAGTTTTTATCGAATTCACTTAAAGCCCTGAAATATCTTCACGAACAAAAATATGAAGTGTATATTATCTCAAACCAGCCAGGAATTGCGCGCGGAGTGATGAGTAAAGATGATCTTGATGATATTAACATAAGATTTATGGATGAAGTCGAAAATGCCGGAGGGCATATTAACGGAATATACCAATGCTTGCATAATTGGGACGAAGGATGTAAATGTCGTAAGCCTATGGGAGGAATGTTTTATGATGCTGCCTTCGAGCACAATATAGATCTTTCAAAAGCATCGTTTATTGGTGATGACGAGCGCGATGGCATAGCTGGTAACGCCGCGGGAGTCAGAACCCTAGTTATTAAGCCGGACAGTGATCTTTTTGCAGCAGTTTGCACACTTCTACGAACAGAATCAAACCATCTTTTACAGTAAAGCATAATTATGCTTTACTAATCGTACATTTCTTTTATGGCGCAGAAAATACTAATTACAGGCATTGCTGGGTTTGTTGGGTCACACCTCGCAGATTATCTCTTGGAAAAAGATACAAATGTTTTGATATACGGAACGAAACGATGGAACATAGAAAGGTTGCGCAATATTAAACATCTGCTTGACCACCAGCGCGTAACACTGATTGACTGTGACGTGACCGACCCGATAGGAGTACGTAACATGATTAGCGAAGTGATGCCTGATAAAATTTTTCACTTGGCATCAGAAAGTTTTGTTAGTCCCTCATGGCTCCATCCGTCTCACTATATGGATGTAAATTTTAATGGCACGGTCAATATGCTAGACGCTATTCGCGAAGCAGGAATCAACCCAAGATTTCTTATTCCCGGCACTCCTGAGGAGTACGGCGACGTACCGGAAAACGAACTTCCAATTCGCGAAGAAACTATCCTCCGTCCAGTAAATCCATACGCTGTTTCTAAAATGGCGCAGGACTATATCGGCTATGTGTATTTCAGGTCATACGGGCTAAACATCATTCGAACGAGAGCATTCAATCACGAGGGTCCTCGGCGTGATTATGTGTTCGGTGTTCCATGGTACGCTTACCAAATAGCCAGAATAGAGGCTGGGAAACAGGAGCCCATTCTCACACACGGGCATATCGATGACAGGAGAAACTTTACTCACGTCCGAGATTTGGTGGAAGCCTACTGGCTCGCAATGGAAAAGTGCGAACCAGGAGAAATGTATCTTATCGGAAATGAAAGTCCGGAATACATACACACGTTTCGTGAAATTCTTGATATGCTAATCAAAAAATCAACGTTGCAGGGCATAAAAATGAAGGAAGATAAAAAACTTGTAAGACCAACGTCGCTCCCGCGTCTTATCGGAGATACAAGTAAATTTCGCAAACTGACCGGATGGAAAGCAAAAGTTCCGTTTGAAAAAGTTCTTGACGACACACTAGAATATTGGCGCGACTTCGTCAAAAATGATTATTATTAATTCCTATCCAATTCAATTATGAACAATTACAAAAACATTCCCTCGCTTCGTAATTACGTCGCTACGGAAAAGAACAAGGACGTTAAGGAATTGGAAAAGGCAGGGGCAGAATGGGCACGTGTAAGCGACAAGAATAAATTGTCATACGAAATCGACTGGCTTGGCGTACCGGTTATACAAACTCCTGAGGATTTGGTGCTTTTACAGGAGCTTATTTTTAAGATCCAGCCGGATATAATTCTTGAAATCGGAATTGCTCACGGTGGTGGATTAATTTTTGAAGCCTCGTTGCTCGAACTTCTAGGACACGGGACCGTCGTCGGTGTTGACGTAGACATTAGAGAGCATAATCGCAAAGTTATAGAGGCTCATCCACTTGCGAAGAGAATAGAATTAATTGAAGGCAGTTCAATCTCAAAAGAAGTAATTGAGAAGCTAAAACAAAAAGTTCCTAAAAACTCCAAAGTCATAGTTTGTCTTGATTCGGACCACACAAAACCGCATGTTCTTAAAGAGCTTGAGTTGTATCAGGATTTCGTTCTGCCCGAATGCTATATGGTCGTATTTGACGCAATTTCTTCCCAACTGGCGAAAGCGGGTGCTGCAAAAGAGATATATATTGATAACGGACCGGGTGAAGCTGTTGTTGAATTTTTAAAATCGAACAATAACTTTGAAATAGATACTGCATTCAATAAGCTATATTCCTCCCATAACCAGAACGGATACCTTAGAAGAATCAAGTAATAGTTTATGCCTATGTTCGAAGACATCAAAGGAAAACGAATACTTATAACAGGGGCGAGCGGAGGCATTGGCTCGGCTATGACGCGGATTTTCGCACTATATGGAGCAAGACTCGGTTTGCACTATAATCACAACTATGAACTCGCAGAACAGCTTCTAAAGAGCGTTCGAAACAATACAGATGCAGTTCTATTTCAGGCGAATTTACTAAATGCGGAATTGGCAAAACGTTTAATGCACGAATTTGTAACTAAATTCGGAGGTATAGACGTTCTAATCAACAACGCAGGAGCCGTATATGACTATATACATTTTTCAAAACTCAGCGAAAAATCAATGTCGGACACGTTCGCATTAAATGTTGTGGCACCTTTCTATCTAACTGGCGAGGCTTTCCCGCACATGCAGTCGAATGGCGGAGGCAGGATAATCAATATAAGTTCGGTTAATGTTAAATATGGGGGCAGTGCAAAAAGCCTGCATTATTGCGCGGCAAAAGCTGCGATGGAGAGCCTTGCACACGGCTTCGCAATTGAAGGTGCCGAGCATAACATACTGGTGAATTCGATACGGTGCGGGTTTATCGATACTCCAATGCGAACTCGCGTTGACGGATACGGCGAAGAAAATGCCAGAAAGCGAATAAGTCTTATCCCACTGAAAAGGATGGGTAAACCAGAAGATATCGCACATATGGCGCTATATCTGGCTTCGAACGCAGGCAGTTATATTACAAACGAGGTAATTACCGTAGCAGGCGGAGATTAAATATGAAAATATTTCTTACAGGGTCAGATGGCTTTATAGGTAAAAATGTGGCAGACGAATGCGCAAAGCACGGAATTGAAGTGATCTGTGCAGATATCAAGAGCGGTTTTGACGTGCGCTCCAAGAAACTCGCTGATCTAATTCCGGAAAATGTGGAAGCGATCATTCACTTGGCCGGTCTATCAAATGACACAATGTGCAAAAATAAGGGTTACGCATGCTTTGATACGAATGTCCTTGGTACGCTCAATCTCATGGAAGCCGCTGTGAAGAAGAATGCGAAGCAATTCATATTCGCGTCGACTGAATGGGTATACGACAATTGCACAGCGAAGGAAATCAAAACTGAAAAATCGTCCATTAATATTGAGAGCCTTACTTCGGAGTATGCGCTCTCTAAGCTTGTGTCAGAAGCTAATCTAAGACAGAAATACCAAAACGGATTTTGTCCCGTTACTATTCTGCGTTTCGGCATTGTATGCGGCACGACTGGTGAAAAAAAATCGGCAGTAGAGTCTCTTTTCCTTTCGGTAAAAGAGAAAGACGAAATTTCTGTCGGTTCTTTAAAGAGCGGCAGATGTTTTATTCATGTCTCAGATATCGCGACCGGCGTGGTCAAGTCTATAGGTCTTACTGGTTTTGAAATCATCAATCTCGTTGGAAATAGATTAGTGACACTGCACGATATAATTGGAACTTCCAAAAAGATTTTGAATAAAAAACCTAAGATGGTAGAAACATCGCCAGAAAATATAAGCGTCAGAAATATTTCAAATTCAAAAGCAAAGAAAATGCTCAAGTGGAAACCAAAAATAACGGTAGAAACTTGGCTCAAGAAACTTGCAAAAACATGAATATTGAAATCAAAAAAAAGAAGTTGGATGGATTGATAGAACTTGTTCCCGAAGTCTTCGAGGATGAACGCGGATTTCTTGCACGCATTTATGATGAACGGATATTTAAAAAATTCGGACTCCCAACAGAATGGATGGAAGAAAGCCATCACTTCACCCGAAAGAAACATACTTTGCGTGGACTCTATACCCAACGCCCGCCGTTTTCTGAAGGAAAACTTCTTAGGGTCATACGAGGAGAAATGCTCTGGGTGTCGGTAGACGTAAGAACTGATTCACGAACATTCGGACAGTGGGATTCGATAGTACTGTCAGGCTCTAAGAAAAACATGCTCTATACAGCGCGCGGATTCGCTCATGGCTGCGTTTCTTTAACGGATGACGTGGATTTGCTTATTCAATCGGACAATTACTTTTCATCGGAGCACGGCATTGGTATAATTTGGAACGATAAAGATATGAATATCGACTGGAATTTGGGAGGCATTACGCCATTTGTTTCAGAACGTGACGGCGGCTACTCATCTTTTAAAGAGTTTAAAGAAAAATATGGAACGTAATCAAGACATAAAAATAGCGCGTGAGATTATACGACTGCGATTAAGCCAGCTTCTAATAAACGAGAAGTACAAAGCCAATGCATTTAAAATCCCGATACATATTGCTATAGGACACGAAGCAATTGCAGTTGCAATCGACGTCATAATGGGCAAAAAAGACCTTTTGGTCTGCACGCATCGAAATATGCACTATAACCTCGCACGAACCAAGTTTATTAAACCGATTCTTGACGAGTATTTTTTAAAAAAAGATGGACTCGCCAGAGCAGAATTAGGCTCAATGAACCTCGCGAATGAAAAAAAGAATATCGTGTATACGTCGAGCATCTTGGGCAACAATCTTCCGGTAGCGGCCGGCTTAGCATTGGGACAAAAGGTGAAACACAATAACGCCATTGTCATTGTGCAGACTGGAGATGGGGCGATGGAAGAGGGAACATTTTATGAAAGCTTGTTATGTATGAAAAGCAATTCACTTGCCGGACTGGTTATTGTTGAAAATAATGAATGGTCGATGCACACGAGAATTTCCGAAAGAAGAACAGCAATTAATCTATCAAAATTTGCAGAATCTCTGGGCGTCGGCTATAAAAAATTACGAGGAAACGATGTTTATCGGTACATAAATGAATTGAAGACGATAAGAAAACATATTTTGAAGAACAAAATCCCGTTTGTTTTTGAAGTCGACATCGTCACGTTGGGAGGATGGTATGTGGAAGTGGAAGGAAATATTAAAGGAAGATTCATCCATCCGCATGCAGGACCGCTCTCAAAAACAAATATTGAGGAATGGCCGGAAATTGAACATTCTTCAACCGACCCAGTTTTTGTGCTCAATAAGCATTTTCAAAAAGATACTCTGAAGGCAGCCGCAAAGAAGATTCTTAAGGACATAAAAGCGGAAATAGGCGGAAATTGATATAAAATTCCATGAAATACATTCAACGCGTTAATGAACTTATTGTAGGCAGGACTTCTGCGACGGAGAACCTCGTACTTTTCGGACAAAACATTGCCGCCGGTTCGTGTCTTTCGGGACTGACCAGAAATCTTAAGGTCGGTAAGGGAGGTCTAATCATAAATACCCAAAATTCCGAAAACACACTCGCAGGACTAGGTTTCGGAATGATGCTCGACGGAGTCTCATCTGTATTTTTCATGAAGCAATTGGATTTTTTGCTTCTCGGTATCGATCAGTTGACACATACGTATAACTTCATAAGGCGGAATAGACCAAATGCCTCATACACAATCGTATGCATCGTGTCGGACTTGGGATACCACGGCCTTCAATCCAGTTTTAATAATTTTGGCGACTTGTGTTCAATAGCGAGAATTCAAGGATTTACCATCACCAACGCAGTCGACGCGGAAGCCATAATTAATACACATCTCGTCGCACCAGGATTCAGGATCATCGGCGTAAGCCAGCGGCTTTTCGGGAAAGAGCTTCCGGAAGTTAAGGAAGTATATTCAAACACCGAAAAGACGCTCTTTCAGTACACGGAGGGGGACGGCGCGACCATTGCCTGCTTCAATCTGTCGTTTCCCTATGGGCTGGAACTGCATTCCAAATTAAAAGAAAGAAAAATAGAGTCCTCGCTTTTTTCAGTGAATTCCGTTACTCCAATCAATTGGGACAAGCTAATTGTGAACGCGAAAAAAACTAAAAAACTTGTTGTGCTGGACGATAGCAAGAGCGAGAATCTCTCTTACGACAATTTCCTTGCGGATGTCGCCGATGAGTGCGATCTGAAGTCAATTATCGTAGTAAAAAGAAAATTCGACGACGCAAGATGGCTATATCCAAACGCAGACGAATTACCGGTCGATTATGGTGCCATCGTTTCAAAGATATCGTCGTAATCTGACCGGCATCCTCAGGTATCATTCGCCAGTTATAGTGTGCATAGAATCATGAAGACTTTATTTCTTATATTGTCCCGCGGTGGTCTACTGCGGAATCTGTCCGAGTCCTCTGTCATTTCTCGTTTGTGCGAAAGCGGATTCCGCGTCGTTATCCTGACGCCGCCGTCTGATGAACAGGAACAATTTGCTCATCTTTTGTCAGGGAGGGACGTGACGTTTGAACCGCTCTCTCGAGCCCGTCCGTCGTTCATTCGTCGTGTTCTTCAGGAACTGCAACGAGCAGTTGTTTATAACGATACGGTGAAGTCCATACAAAGCTACACAATAGGTTCCAAAACGGACCCCTCTCGTGTTCTATATTTGCCGAGACTCTATCTCTTTCCAGCTATACGCTACATTCCATTCATGAAGCAGTTTCTTCGCTGGCTCGGGTCTCTCTTGGATCCGCAAAAGGAGAATGACAATCTGTTTACAAAATATCATCCGGACGTAGTGTTCTCAACAACGCCCCATGATGAATCAGAGGTTGCCGTTCTTAAATCGGCAGTCCGATTTGGCGTAACAAGCGTGTGCATGCCGAAAAGCTGGGACAACCTTTCAAAAATACTGTTTCCAGTCAAAACAAAACGCATACTGATCTGGGGTCAGAATATGAAGGAAGAGGCAATAGCTCTTCAGGGCTATGCTCCAGAAGAGCTGATAATTACCGGGGCCGCACAGTTCGACTTTTATGCGCACAAAGAGCACCTGTGGAGCCGAGAAGAATTTGCACGGCGACACGGACTCGATCCGCGTAAAAAGATAATTCTCTACGGTTCCGGTGGCGCTGACATGTGCGACGAAGCGAGATTTGTCGACCTGCTCGAGGAATATATGGTCGATAGGAACGACGTGCAGGTATTAATTAGGTCTCATGCAGGATATCGTGATGATGCGACTCGGTATGCCAAGTTTTCTGATCACGCCAATGTCCTGATGGACCGGACGATTTCCCAATCTTTTTCCGACCGAAGTGTTTGGGACATTAATCCCGACCGGCTATACAATCTCTTCAACTCGCTTTATCATGCGGATGTGTGTGTCAATGTTGGGTCGACTCTAACCATCGATGCTACAATATGCGGGACACCGGTCATCAACCTCGATTTTGATGTAGACAAAAATATTGACCATAAGCGACGTTCGGTCAAGCGATTATTCGAGACAAGATATGTTAAATCCATGCTAAAAATGAATGCGACGTGGCTAGTTACGAGCCGCGAGGATCTTTTCAAGGCTCTAACTGAAACGCTCGCAAATAAGAAAGCGAAACTGAACGAGCGACAGAGACTGATAGAAAAATTCGTGTACGCTAATGACGGCAAATCCGCCGAACGCGTCGCAGAAGCCGTTGCATCTTTATGAATGAAAACATAGCCTCACATGACGAAAAAGACGTCAAGCGTTATTCGGTAAATCAATTGCGTGAGATATGCCAAAAGACGTCCTCTAATCCTGCGCGAGAGGGTATTTCTGGACACGTCGTTCGTTTTTTTTCCATATTCGCGACGATGTTGTTCCTTCGTACTCGTCTTTCTCCCAATTACGTGACTGTTTTAAGCGTTCTAGTTTTTTTCATTGGCGTTAGCATGTTTTTCATGGGGACATACATGGCAGATATAATCGGAAGTTTTATAATTTTCCTATCAGTTATTCTTGACGGATCTGACGGTGAAGTCGCACGTTTTAGAAAAACTGCAGGGCGTCTGGGATCCAATTATGTGGAGCCCATTTCTCATGATGTTCAGTATGGTATTTCGTTCCTTATGCTTGGCGCCGCATTAGCAATCCGCAGTGAAACGCCAGTATTCTATCTTTTAGGAGGCGTTGCTTCTGTAGCGAAACTTCTTTATCGTCATTTTGAATCGCGATTTTGGCATTTCTATCATGCTGGAATCACGAAAGATGAAATTGGGTCAATTAAACAGACATATGAATCTCTCCCGCTGTTAGAAAGACTGGCATCGTGGATTCGACGGCATATTTACAGTTCTACGGGATTCAGCATTTCTTGCATTCTTTTTTCAATTCTTGGGAGGCTCGATATTCTTCTGTGGTTCTGGGCCATAGGAGCAAGCGTTTTTTGCCTTCTTCTCGCAGGGAAGCAGTTCTGGCGTATTCGACGCGACAAAACGCTATAAATTTATGCGCACTAGGCTACACGGGATACTCAAAGCGATGCAACTGGCCAGACAAGCATTTGGTCCATACAAACCGCATATAATCCTCTTATCCTTTTTGAGTTTTATTAGTGGCGCGCTGGAAGGTATCGGCGTAAATGCCGTTATACCTCTTCTCGCAATAGTCACGGGAGCTTCTTCAGGCGGAAATGATTCTGTATCAAAAGCGATTGAGCAATTTTTTATTTTCTTACATATCGATTTTTCGGTCAAATCCATACTTATATTTATCGCGATCCTTTTTGTGTTTAAGACGTTAACAGTTCTCGCGATAAATTACGTAAAGATACATATCACTTCGCGTTATGAGCAGGAGATACGCTCCTCATTATTTCAGAAAATGCTTATGGCGCAGTGGGGATATCTTCTGAAACAAAAACTCGGACATTTAGAAACCGTTCTCATGACAAACGTCAGATTCGGCTCGGAACTGTTAGGTCAGATAAGTGAAGTAATTATCACCGGAATGGGTCTTCTAATCTACAGCGTCATCGCTATAAACATATCGACGAATATTACGCTTGTCGCTCTCTCAATCGGCGTGATTCTGCTTCTTATTCTGAAGCCAATCCTTAACCGTACGCGACAAGCGGCACTTGAGACCTCACAGACTAACAAAAGGGCTGCGCACTTTATAAATGAGAACATGGTCGGTATGAAAACCATAAAAACTACCAATTCTTCCGAGACAATCACATATCAAGGAGTGAAAATATTCGAGCTTTTCAGAAAATTACGTATACGGACAATGATTCTAAAAAGCGTCGGAGGGTCTCTATTTCAGCCGATAAGCATTGTTTTTGTATGCGTTGTGTTTGGCATCTCTTATAAATTGCCAGATTTTTCTTTCATTACATTTGTCGCCGTCGTGTATCTCATACAACGTATTTTTTCATATACCCAACAACTGCAGGGGAATCTTCAGCACATGACCGAATCAGTCCCTTATCTCAGGAACATTCTTGAATATGAAAAAGAGGCTAATATAAATGTTGAACAAAGAACGGGAGCCAAAGAGTTCGTATTCAATAACGACCTTGTATTTAATAGGGTCGGGTTTGCGTATGATTCAAGTGCGCAGGTGCTGAAAGATGTGAGTTTCCGTATTCCGAAAGGAACTTTTTACGGCATTGTGGGATCGTCCGGGAGCGGCAAAACAACATTGGTGGACCTTCTTCTAAGATTATTTTCTCCGACCACGGGTTCCATACTGCTTGACGGAATTTCATCACAGGAAATCGACATAGGTTCATGGCGTGGAAATATAGGCTATGTGTCTCAGGACATGTTTTTAATAAATGATACGATAGCTAACAATATACGTTTTTATGGCGAATTCATTTCGGACAAAGAGGTAATTGAAGCGGCCAAAATGGCCTATTGTTTTGATTTCATAAATGCGCTTCCAAACGGGTTTGAAACGCTCGTGGGGGAACGTGGTGTTCGCTTATCTGCTGGCCAACGTCAGCGCATTGTTATCGCGCGAGCGCTCGTTCGCAAACCGAAGTTTCTTATTCTTGACGAGGCAACGAGTGCGCTCGATAACGAGTCGGAGTCTCAGATCCAACATGTCATCGAAAGTCTGAAACATAAAATGACAGTTTTAGTTATTGCACATCGTCTCTCTACCATTATGAATTCGGACATGGTCATTGTTCTCGACAACAGCGAAATCGTAGAGAAAGGCGATCCCAAACGACTTCTCGATGACTCTAGTTCGATTTTCTGTAAGCTTTACAACGCCGGGAAGTGACGAATTGTATGACAAAAGACAAATTATATCTACTTCCCGTTTATATCGGCTCGCTTAAATATTACGAAAAACTGCTTCCATATTTGAACGAGAAGTATGATGTTCGTTTTCTCATTGTTCGCCCGGATGACGAGCGACGTCGTGGCATGTTGGCCTACTGCGAGGCACACGGGTTGAACTCTGAAATATTAGACGCCTGGCTTTCCAGCGGAAGAATTAGGGTGCCGTTTATAAGCGCGATTATTAAACGTATCGCGCATCAGAGAGCATGTAGGGCATTATTTGACAGCGCACTAAAAGCCAAACTAGTGGCGGTTAAAGCGACTGCGGGGTTTAAGGTTCTATTTCGCGAGGCAAACAGACGAGGCATAGAAACTATCGTTCTTCAATCGGCGCTCACTCCTCCACCGAATTTCTATAGACCTGACGCCCTTCACGCTAGACCTGATTTATTCCATACCGTGTATTACAGGGTTTTGTCTGTTGTTTTTTTTATTGCAGACGTGCTTGCGAATGGATTTAAATATCCCTTTATTTCTTCTCATCCGACAAGAGTAGGTGTTATAGGGCCGGAGGGCGTAGAAATTTTTCAAACCCGATTTGGATTCAATCCGTCGACTATCACGGTAGTCGGCAACGCGGAATTTCAACGTGTAGCTGAATTAAGGGAGAAGGTGTTAAAAGATAATGAATACAAAGAATCACTATTAAAAAAGTACGGACTCAAGCAAAATAAGAAAAGAATTCTTATTATGTCTGTGTGGTTTGAACATCACGGAGCAGTAAGGCCTGCGCATTTGTACTCTAGAGAAGAAACAGATAGGCAGATCGCACACTACTGCAGAATTATTGAAATCATACGGAGCGTTTGCAGTGAGAAAGAATATGAGATTCTGTTCAAACTCCATCCATCGGAGAAGAATATCTACGAGTCGTATGCATCAATGGGCGTTTTATTCTTTGGCGATGACTCAATTTCTGAAGAGCTACTCGTCTTATCGGACCTATACATTGCCGACCCATGTACGAGCGCGAATTATATGGTTATCGCCAGCGGAATACCTGCAATCTTTGACAACACCGAAGGTCTGCCGGCCCTAAATAAATGCTCAATTTTCTATCCGATGACACGCATCACTACGAATTGTAACGAATTCACGGAGAAAGTTAAAGCATTCAAAAATAATGAACTGGAACTCGGATATGACACGTCAGCCGTAAATAAGCACTCCATTGATCAAATCGTCGAGTTTATTGGGAGGTGATACCTAAGAGTGTATACTTTGGTTATAGGTCTTATGGCTAAGGAGGATACAGAAGCGCTTAAGCGGATGGAGAATGCACTTGCGCAGGAAATAATCGCACTAAGCAATCTAAAGAAGAATATTAAAAGTCTGAATTTTGGACTGGCAATAGAAATGTTGAAAAGAAGAAAAGGTAAGATAGTTATACTTGGAGTTGGCAAGTCTGGCATAATTGGTTTAAAGATTGTTGCAACATTTACGAGTCTAGGCCACACCGCTGTGTTTCTGCATCCCGTAGAGGCGCTTCACGGCGACACTGGAATCGTGACTGATGGTGATGTTCTGATCGCACTTTCATTCTCCGGTGAGTCTGCAGAAGTGGTTAAAATAGTCCGCTATTTAAAGATTAATTTTCTAGTCGAGTGCATATCCGTCACTGGAGACGAAAATTCTTCTCTAGCGAGATTGTCAGACGTATCAATCACTATGAACGTTCCGGACGAAGGATGCCCGATAGGCCTCGCTCCGATGGCGAGCGCAGTTGCAACTCTCGCAGTTGGAGATCTCCTCGCTTCTGCACTAACTTCTCCAAAAGAATTTGATAAGAGACACTTCGCAAAGCTTCACCCGGGCGGAAGTCTTGGTCTTGATTCTAGAAATGTGCGGGAAATGATGAAGGAGAGGAATGCAATGCCGATTATTAAAGACAGTGTGTCGTTACAAAAGGCGCTTGCATTAATGACTGATGACGGACAGGGAGTCGTCGGCGTGTGTAACTCAAGCGGAATTCTCGTCGGCGTTGTGACAGACGGGGATGTAAGACGATTCGTCCTCAAGCACGGTTCTATTAAAGATAAAAAAGTCAATCATGCAATGACGAAAAATCCAAAAACCATCAGTTCAAAAATGTCTGCTAAAGATGCTCTTCTCTTTATGGAGCAATATAGAATCACGAGCGTATTCGTTGTGGATGACGCGGACCAAAAACCCGTTGGAATGATTCACATGCACGATATTCTCGGATTCGTTTGAAAACTCACAAAATGTCCACATTTAACAAAACAGTATTCATAGTTATCTCTCGTTCTTTCCTCACGCGCAATATTCTTCGTTCCGGAACGCTAGAACACTTAAAAAAACGCGGATACCGCGTAATAATATTTTTTCAGGCACGAGAGATCCCACAGTATCTTAAAGAAGAATTTGAAAACGAACAGGTGGCCCTGCATGCATTTATGATTGTACCGCACTGGTTCCACCGTCGCATTAATATACTAAAACGTTATTTCCTCAATACTCATATTTCCAATCTCATTATTCGATTTGAGACCAGGAAGAGAATAAAACTTCCATCAGGACTCATCACATCTCCGGCCCCCAGTATACTCGCTACTCTGGCTCGCCTCTCGCTATTAAAAATACTGAGCCGTTTTACACTCGCCAAACGCCTGTTTCGTTTGATTGAACTCCACGTACTCCATCAAAAAAATGCGGATGTTTCAGGATATTTTGAAAAATACGCGCCTGACGCAGTTCTATCTACCTCGCTCATTTCCGGGTTTGACGTTCTCTTTTTGAAAGAGGCTTGCCGACGAGGTATTAAAACGATATCTATGCCGAAAGGCTGGGATAATGTGACGAAGGAATATTATCCGGTCATTCCGGATTGGTTTGCATCGCCGAATGACGTTTCGACCCGCTGCGCTATAGAACTGCAGGACATGCGACCCGGGCGTGTGAGAACAGTCGGATTGCCACAGTTTGATTGGTATGCGCGTCCTGAAATCCGTCGGACCCGCGAAGAGCATCTAGTGGCCAAAGGACTAGACCCTTCGCGCAAGGTAATATTTTTTGGCTCCGAAGGCGCATGGTCGCAAAATGATTGGCGCATCGCGGAGTTATTGTATGAGTGGATTAAAATTGATGCGCTCGGCGTACCATCACAGCTCTTCGTGCGCCCGCATTACAGCGATGTGCAGAGTCCCAAATTTGATAATCTACGCGGTAAACCGAACGTATTCGTCGACGACTATCCGAAGATAGATTTCCTCGTTGACAAATGGGATCCGACTGTCGCTGATACGATTGACTTCACAAACTCAATTCTCCACTCTGATGTTGTAGTTAATATCGCATCATCGCTCTCTCTTGACGCGGCGTGCGCCGACAGGCCGATAGTTCTCGTCGGTTTCGGCTGTGAATTTGAAGGAGAAAAGGACGTGACAATTCCTAAATTATACGGCTCGGACCACATCCGCTGGCTGGAGGAATCGGGCGGGACAGACCGCGCGGATTCTCCGGAAGAGCTTAAAAAAATTGTCACAAGAGCGCTAGAGAACCCCGCGTGGCGCGCAGAAGGACGCGAGAAACTGCGTACCGGTCTATGTTATCGCGTAGACGGCA
>ERZ1292629.1553-Hain-H43-01um-R1-1553-length-21868-cov-7_pt1 | contig 21868 bp, 27 predicted proteins | sample MGYA00564399_ERZ1292629 | MGnify/ENA primary metagenome ERZ1292629 (study PRJEB36523, sample SAMEA6512636) | groundwater metagenome | collected 2019-01-08 | study: AquaDiva: Metagenomics assemblies of 32 groundwater samples | reverse complement strand
TAAATTAACTATTGACACCCTATAACATGTATGATATAAAAATAATCACTCTATAGGCAATACAAATGGAAAAGGTTAGAGACCTTTGCCATTTTTTTGGCGTTAAGCACTAAGTCCTATAAGAAATAAAACTGAATTATCTGATGGCTAAAAAGGGCAATACAACAGACAGTATTAAGGAAAAAGGCAGGATCAATTGGGGAAGAGATTTCGAATTACTCCCTAAGCTTGATCTTCTTACCATTCAAAGAGAATCATATAATTGGTTTTTAGATGAAGGAATAAAACAAGTTTTAGCAGAAATTTCCCCTATTGATGACTTCACAGAAAAAAACTGGACACTTGAACTTAAGGATTATAGGCTTGGAAAGATTTCCACAACTCCAGAAATTGCACTTTCCAAAGGAGTAACCTACGACGCACCGCTTTACGTAAACGCAACCCTCACTAATAAAAAAACAGATGCAAAATACGATCAAGAAGTATTCTTAGGTGATATTCCTCAAATGACAGTAAGAGGAACATTTGTTATTAATGGAATTGAAAGAGCAGTTGTAAATCAATTAGTAAGATCACCTGGAGTCTTTTTTACAGCATCAGCAGATAATGTAACAGGAAAAACATTATATACAGCAGAAATAAGACCAGTTCATGGTTCATGGCTTGAATTTACAACCACAAGACATGAAACAATCATGGTAAAAATTGACAGAAGAAGAAAGTTTTTAGCATCAACTTTCTTAAGAGCTTTAGGAATTTCTTCAAACGAAGAACTTAAGAGTAAGTTTAGAGACGCAGAAGCTGATGGAAAAACCTCATTTATAGAAAATACCCTACTTAAAGATGAAACCCAAGATTCAAGTCAAGCAGTAATAGAAATATTTAAAAAAATGCATCCAGGAGAACCAGTAGTACTTGATAAAGTAAGAGAAAATTTCCTTGGAATGTTTTTTAACAACAGAAGATATGACCTTGGAACAGTTGGAAGATACAAGATGAATAAAAAACTTGCAAATGTTACAGGATTTAGCGCACCAAGCGAAGATACAAGAATTTTAACAACAGAAGATATTGTTGGAGCAATCTCCCACCTTATTAGTTTAGCTAAGAATGGTGAAGGCGTTGATGATATTGATAACTTAGCAAATAGAAGAGTTAGATGCGTTGGAGAATTAGTTCAAACAACCGCATTTAGAATCGGAGCATTAAGACTTGAAAGAAGTGTTAAGGAAAGAATGAGTTTAATTCAAGCAGATCAACCAATTTCAATTTCAGGACTTATTAATGCAAGACCAATTATGGCCTCCATTAATGAATTCTTCAGAACCTCACAGCTCTCAACAATCCTAGATCAAACAAACCCACTTTCAGAAATAGATAACTTAAATAGGTTAACGGTTATGGGAACCGGTGGAATTTCAAGAGAAAGAGCAGCCTTTTCTATTAGAGACATTAATGCATCACAGTATTCTAGAATTTGTCCTATTAGAAGTCCTGAAGGACCAAATATTGGATTAGTAACCTATCTTGCCTTATATGCAAAGGTAAATAAATTTGGTTTCTTAGAAGCACCATATAGAAAAGTAGTTCAAGAAAAAGGTTTTGCAAAAGCAACAAACGAAATAGTCTATATGGATGCAGATGATGAAAAAAATCATTACATTACTCACTATGGAATAGTTGGTGACGATGGAAAAATAACCAATGAAAGAGTTCCAGCAAGATATAAAGGTGAATTTATTGAAACAGACAGAGCAAACATTGAATATGTAGATATTGTTCCAAGACAAGTAGTTGGAAGTGCAGCATCATTAATTCCATTTGTTTCTCATGATGAAGCAAACAGAGCACTCATGGGTACTCACATGCAGTGCCAAGCAGTACCACTTCTTAAACCACAAAGTCCAGTAGTTGGAACAGGCATGGAAAGATCAATTTCTGAAATGATGGGAAGAGTAATTTATGCTCCATTTGACGGAACAATTGAATATGCAGACGCAGATAAAGTAATTATTAAAGGAAAAAGCGCAAAAGAAGAAGTAACTTATTATATTAATTCATTCCAAAGAACATCACAGGCAACAGCTTATACTCAAAAAACAATGGTAAATGCAGGCGATAAGGTTAAAAAAGGTGATCTTTTAATCGATGGACCATCATCTGAGAATGGAGAATTAGCTCTTGGACAAAATCTTTTAATCGCTTACATGGCTTTTGATGGATTAGGCTATGAAGATGGTATTGTTATTTCAGATAGATTAGTTAAGGAAGATGCACTTTCGTCAATTCATATTGAAAAATACGAAGCTACAGTTGTTGAAACAAAACTTGGACCTGAAGAAACAACAAGAGATATCCCAAATGTCTCAGAAGAAGATTTAGCAAATTTAGATGAAGACGGAATCGTAGTAGTTGGTAGTGAAGTTGAGCCTGGAGATATTTTAGTTGGAAAAATTGCTCCAAAGGGTGAGACTGAATTATCCGCAGAAGAAAGATTACTTAGAGCAATCTTTGGAGAACAAGCAAGAGAAGTTAGAGATACATCGCTTAGAATCCCACACGGTGAAAGAGGAACAGTAATAAGTGTTTCTATATTAGATAGAAAAAAGGGAGACGAGCTAGAGCCTGGAGCAATTAGAAAAATTATTGTTGAAGTAGCCCAGCTTAGACATGTAGTTATAGGAGATAAGCTTGCAGGAAGACACGGAAACAAAGGTGTTATTTCAAAAATATTACCAGAAGTTGATATGCCACATCTTGCAGATGGTACACCAGTTGATATTATTATTTCTCCAATCTCAGTACTTGCTAGAATGAATCTTGGACAGCTTTTAGAGGCACATTTAGGTTGGGCTGCTAAGGAATTAGGTCAAAAGATTGCAATGCCAGTATTTGAAGAAGTAGAAGAAAAATATATTTCAGAAGAATTAGTAAAAGCAGGATTACCAGTAAGCGGAAAAGCAGTATTGTATGATGGAAGAACAGGTCATCCTTATGAAAATCCAATAGTTGTTGGAATCGAATATGTCATGAAACTTATCCACATGGTTGAAGATAAGACTCATGCAAGATCAACAGGACCATATTCTTTAGTTACTCAACAACCCCTTGGTGGAAAAGCCCAAATGGGTGGACAGCGCTTGGGAGAAATGGAAGTCTGGGCACTTGAAGCACACAGAGCAAGATATACATTACAAGAAATGCTTACAACAAAATCAGATGATGTTGTTGGTAGGGCAAAAGCATTTGAAGCTATAGTTAAAGGAACAGATATTCCAACACCAAAAGTTCCAGAAAGCTTTAAAGTATTAATTAAAGAATTAAATGCATTAGGCTTATCGGTTGTTCCAGTTGGAGCAACAATAGTAGATAAAGCAATAGATGAACCAGTAGAAAGCGTTGAACAGGTTCAAAAAGCAGCCGAAGAAGAGGTTGTTGAGGGTGAAGCAAAAGAATTAGCTGCTGAACTAGGTGGAGAAGAAGTTGTTGATGATGTAACAGATTCAGCTGCAACTTCAGGAGTTGACGTTGCCCAAGCTGGTTCAGAAGCAGTGGAGGCAGAAGCAGTAAATGAATAATAATATGGATAAGAAAAATAAAGATATTACAATTTTAGATTTCAAATCATTAAAGATCTTGCTTGCAAGTAAGGAAGATATTCTTAATTGGTCATATGGTGAAGTCACAAAGCCAGAAACAATTAATTATAGAACCTTAAGACCTGAAAAAGATGGACTTTTTGATGAAAGAATATTTGGACCTACGAAAGATTGGGAATGTTATTGTGGAAAATATAAAAGAATTAGAAACAGAGGGATAATTTGTGATAAATGTGGTGTTGAAGTTACTCTTTCAAGAGTAAGAAGAGAAAGAATGGGCCACATTACCCTAGCATGTCCAGTTTCCCATGTTTGGTATTTCAAGGGATCATCTTCACCACTATCACTTATCTTAGACATGTCTCAAAAGAGTCTTGAAAGTGTAATTTACTACGCTTCTTACCTGGTTACTGATTTAGATGAAGAAAAGAAAAAGCAAGCCTTAAAAGATCTTTCAAAAACAATTGAGAAAAGAAAAGATGATATTAAAAAAGAAATTGAACTTGAAGAAAAAAATCTTGCAAAAGAAATGGAATCAAAGAAAAAAGAAAGTTCAAAACAAAAAGGTGAACAAAAAGAATTAATTGAACAAGAATTTGAGCTCGCAAAGAGACAAAAAATTGCAAGACTTGAGGAAAGAGCAGAAGCAGAATCAAAGAAAATTGATGAAATCGAAGAAGCATTAGCAAAACTTTTAAGAAGTCTTAAGATTGGAAGTGTTTTGTCTGAAGATGAATACTTTAAAATCTTAGAATATGATATTCCAGTCTTTTTCACTATCAAAACCGGAGCAGAAGGTCTTGCTGAACTTATTGAAAAAATTGGAATTTCTAAATTAATAGTTGATCTAAGGGAAGAAACAGCAAAAGCCAAAGGACAAAGATACTTTAAGTTAATTAAAAGATTAAGACTTTTGGAAGCAATGAGAAAAGCTGGAGTAGAGCCAAAATCCATGGTATTTGGAGTATTGCCAGTAATCCCACCAGACCTAAGACCTATGGTTCAGTTAGCAGGTGGAAGATTTGCAACCTCAGACTTAAATGATTTATATAGAAGAGTTATTAATAGAAATAATAGATTAAAGCATTTAATGGCCTTAGGTGCTCCTGAAATAATTTTAAGAAATGAGAAAAGAATGCTTCAGGAATCAGTTGATTCGTTAATTGATGCATCACAAAGAACAAATCAAGTTGTTTCTTCGCCTCTAAGAAGTCTTTCAGATATGTTAAGAGGAAAACAAGGAAGATTTAGACAAAACTTACTTGGAAAAAGAGTAGATTATAGTGGAAGAAGTGTAATCGTTGTAGGACCAGAACTTGAGCTTTCACAATGTGGACTTCCAAAAGAAATGGCACTTGAGATGTTTAAACCATTTGTTTTAAGAGAAGTAATTGTTAGAGGTTTTGCTCCTAATATTAAGAGCGCAAAGAGATTTATTGAAAAAAGATCACCTGAGGTTTTTGATATTTTAGAAGAAATTACCAAAAACCATCCAGTGCTTTTAAATAGAGCTCCAACCTTGCATAAGCTTGGAATTCAAGCTTTCTATCCAGTACTTATCGAAGGAAGCGCTATTTCACTTCATCCTTGTGTTTGTAGCGGTTATAACGCAGATTTTGACGGAGATCAGATGGCTGTTCATATTCCATTATCTCAAAAAGCCCAAGAAGAGGCAGCAACTCTTATGATGCCAAAACACAACTTATTAAAGCCAGCTGATGGTTCTCCAATTACGCTTCCAAACAAAGAAATGGCGGTTGGAATATTTTACCTAACCAGTATTGATGAGTCTTTGAGAAAAGAAGAGCCACGTGTATTCTCAGATGCAAATGAAGCATTTTTAGCACACTCAGAAGGAAGAATTATGTTAAGAGAAACAATTTTAGTTAAAATTGACGGTAAACTAGTTGAAACTACACTTGGAAGATTAATGCTTAACGAAAGACTTCCAAAAGATCTTGGATACATTAATGAATCAATAAAAGCATCAGGCATTAAAAAGATTATTACAAGAGCAATTAAATCTTTATCAGCTGATGAGGTAGAGGCCTTAATTGATAACATTAAATCCTTAGGATTTTATGGCGCAACGGTTTCAGGCATTTCAGTATCAGTATTTGATAATGAAATGGTTGATGACAAGAAAACCTTTATTGATGCTGCAGAAAAAAGAGTTGCTTCAATTGAAGATGATTATCTTGCTGGGCTTATCACAAATGACGAGAAGAAAAGGCTTTCAAATGAAGTTTGGCTTGAAACAACTGAAAAGATTGCAGATTTAACTTGGGCAAATCTTAAAATAGGAAACGTTATTAGAACAATTATTGATTCAGAAGGGGCAAGAGCAGGAAAAGAGCAGTTAAAACAGTTATCAGCTATGAGAGGTCTTATTTTAGATCCACTTGGAAGAATTGTAGAGCTTCCTATTAAATCAAACTTTAGAGAAGGTCTTTCAATCTTTGAATATGTATCAAGTGCAAGAGGATCTAGAAAAGGTTTAACTGATTCAGCTTTGAAAACTGCAAACGCAGGATACTTAACAAGACGTTTGGTTGATGTATCTCACGATGTAATCGTAAGATCTGATGATTGTGGTACAACTGAGGGAATTTTAATTGTTGATAACGAGCCAAGTAGAACAGCACTTTTTGGAGACAGAATTGTTGGTAGATATGCAGCTTCAAAAATAGTTTCTCCAAAAACAAAGAAAGAAATTGTTAAAGCTGGAGAAGAAATAACAGAAGATAAAGCTAGAGACGTTGTAGCAGAAGGCGTAACAGAAGCTCATATTAGAAGCGCTATCACTTGCCAATTGGAATATGGAATTTGTGCCACATGTTATGGATGGGATTTCTCAACAAAGAGAAAAGTTGATCTTGGTGTGCCAGTTGGAGTAATAGCAGCTCAATCTATTGGAGAACCTGGAACTCAGTTAACCATGAAAGTTAAGCATTTCGGAGGAATCGTAATGAGCGACGTAACTCAAGGTTTACCAAGAGTTGAAGAGCTTTTTGAAATGAGAACTCCAAAGAGTCTTTCACCAATATCTGAAATTACTGGAAAAGTAAGTATTGAAACAAATGAAGATGGATATATCGTAAAAGTTAAGGGAGCAAAAGCAAAACCAGTAGAAGAAAAAGAATACTTTATTCCTATGGCTTCCAACTTAACAGTAGCTGATGGAGAAGATATTTTAGCAGGAGCACAGCTTGCACAAGGATATCTTGATCCAAAAGAAGTAATAAAGATTAAAGGATTAGTTGATGGACAAAGATATATCATAACTGAAGCACAAAAAGTATATGAATCACAAGGAATTGGTATTAATGATAAGCATTTTGAAACAATTCTTAGAAAAATGTCAGACAAAGTAATTGTTGAGACAGTTGGAGATACAGCCCTTATTCCAGGAGACTTTATTACAAAGACAAGATTTGAACAAGTTAATGCAGAAGTATTATCTCAAGGAGGAGAGCCAGCAACAGCAAGACAAACAATACTTGGTATTACAAAGTCTTCATTATTCTCAGATTCATGGTTGTCAGCATCATCCTTCCAGGAAACAACAAAAGTCTTAACAGATGCAGCCCTAGAGGGTGCAGAGGATAAGCTAGTTGGACTTAAGGAAAATGTAATCATTGGAAGACTCATCCCGGTTGAAGGAACCACTCCTGATACGGTATAATACCAAACACTATGCCTACACTTAGTCAATTATCAAGAAAAGGGAGAAATAGGAAAATAAAGAAAATTAAAGCAACTGCTTTAAGAAGGATTTTTAATGCAAGAGAAAGAAGATATAAGCAAGTTGAAGGTCCTCAAAAACGTGGTGTTGTAACTTTGGTTAAAACTATGACTCCTAAGAAACCAAATTCAGCTCTTAGAAAAGTTGCAAGAGTAAAACTTTCTAATAGAATGGAAGTTACAGCTTATATTCAAGGAGTAGGACATAGTCTTTCTGAGCACGGAATTGTTCTTGTTAGAGGAGGAAGAGTAAAAGATTTACCAGGTGTAAAATATCATATAGTTAGAGGTAAATTTGACTTACAAGGAGTAGAAGGTAGAAAATCTTCAAGAAGTAAATATGGAGCAAAGAGATCTGGAGGAGGACCAGTTAAGGTAGCAGGAGTGGCACCAGCGCCAACAGCAGCACCTGAAGCAGCGACTGCTTAATAATATATGAGACACAAAAAAGTTGAAAAAAGAGTACATGGGGAAGATAAAATATACCAAAGTGTATTAATCACTAAGTTTATTAATCGTATTATGAAAGACGGTAAAAAAACTGTGGCTGAAAAAACTTTCTATAATGCATTAGAAGCACTTAAAAAAACTGGTCAAGAGCCATTAGCCCTATTTGAATCTGCAATTGAAAATGTTGGTCCAAAAGTAGAAGTAAAAGCAAGAAGAGTTGGAGGAGCATCATATCAAGTGCCTTTAGAAGTAAGAGGGGACAGAAAAAACGCATTAGCAGTAAGATGGATTGTAGAAGCAGCAAGAGCAAGATCAAATAGCGAATTCCATAGTTTTTCTGAAAAATTAGCAGCAGAATTAATCGAAGCCGCAAAAGGTGAAGGTGCAGCTATTAAGAAAAGAGATACAGTCCATAGAATGGCTGAAGCAAACAGAGCATTTTCTCACTTTAGATTCTAATTTGGCTTAGGTAAGGTACCTGGTTTTATAATTGTTACAGGAGAAGGAACATAAGTTCTTCTAATCTCATCATCAGTTAATCCTCGTAAATAAACTCTTTCTCTTTCAGATAAGCTTAGTATTCTTTGCCTAACTTTTTCATGCATGCCTTTTCCACCAACTTCAGCTAATACGTCACTTAATCTACCCAAAGTCTGTTCAGGTGTTGCATATTTTCCAGCCAGAACCTCTGTTCCTTTTTCACCTTCAAACATTGCTCTTAGAAGCCCTTCATAATAATCGAAAACTCTTTTAAAGTGGCGCGGTTCAGTTGTATATAATCCCCACACATAATTACTATCCGTTAATCCAATGCCATCTCCACGTTCACTACCAAAATTATCTAACTCAAAGTATGCATTACCCACACTTCCACTAACTCCTCCTTCTACACCGAAACTAGCTCCATCCAGGTTAAACTTTGTAATAAGGGCAGTGTTTAAAATAACCCGTATAAGGCTTCTTTGTGGTATTGGTTGCCAATATGTGTCAACCCACACGCCAGAGGGTATTCTTGTGACCTCAAGTGGAGGAAGAGGTCTTAATTTCTCATCCATAGTACGGTATTCTATACTATCTTTATTTTTACTTCAACACACTTTAATAAACCTATATTTTATGGTATACTTATTTAGCTTCCGACAAAGGGAGTTTTTTTGAGTAAAAACTATGGCCCAAGATAGACTAAAAACATTAGATAAAGTAAGAAATATTGGAATAATCGCTCACATTGATGCAGGTAAAACTACCACTACAGAGCGTATTCTCTTCTATACAGGAAAAACATATAAAATTGGAGATATTGATGAAGGTAATACTCAAATGGACTGGATGGAGCAGGAAAAAGAAAGAGGTATTACTATTGTTAGCGCTGCAACAACCGCATTTTGGAAAGACTACAGAATAAATATTATTGATACCCCAGGACACGTTGATTTTACAGCAGAAGTAGAAAGATCACTTAGAGTATTAGATGGTGGTATTACCGTTTTAGATGCAGAAGAAGGAGTTCAATCTCAATCTGAAACAGTTTGGAGACAAGCAGATAAATATAAAGTACCAAGGCTTTGTTTTGTTAATAAAATGGATAAGCTTGGTGCAGATTTTTTGGCGACTGTAAAATCAATTGAAGACAGACTCGGTGCAAATCCTTTAATTATGGTTTTGCCAATTGGCGTAGAAAACACATTTAGAGGAATAGTTCATTTAATGGAAATGAAGGCATACATTTGGGAAAACGATAATCTTGGTGCAAAATTCCAGGTAACAGATATTCCAGAGGAAATGAAGAAAGAGGCAGAAGAGTTTAGGAAAAAACTTATTGAAAAAATCGCAGAAACTGATGACGCACTAACAGAAAAATATCTAAACGGACAAGAGATAAGCGATGAAGAGTTAAAGGATGCATTAAGAAAAGCAGTTATTGCTTATAAGCTTGTACCAATTTTTGCAGGATCGTCTCTTAGAAATAAAGGTGTTCAACCACTTTTAGATGCAGTTGTTGATTATCTTCCATCTCCACTTGATGTTGGACACATAAAAGGACTTGATCCAAAAACAGAAGAACCAGTAGAAAGATTGCCTGATGCGCATGAGCCATTAGCAGGTCTAGCTTTTAAAATTCAAATTGATCCCCACGTTGGAAAATTAACTTACTTTAGAGTTTATTCAGGCACCATCCAAGCTGGTTCATATATTCATAACAGTACAAAAAATGAAACAGAAAGAGTAGGAAGAATTTTACTTATGCATGCAAATCACAGAGAAGAAATAAAAGAAGCCTATGCAGGTGAAATAGTAGCCTTAGTTGGTCTTAAAGAAACAGCAACAGGAGATACTCTTTGTGATGAAAAAGCTCCAATTGTACTTGAAAAAATTACCTTCCCAGACCCAGTTATCTCGCTTGCTATTGAGCCAAAAACAAAAGCAGATCAAGAAAAACTAGGCTTTGCTCTAAAAAGACTTTCGGAAGAAGATCCAACATTCTCTATTAAAACAAATCATGAAACAAATCAGACAATAATTTCAGGTATGGGAGAATTACAACTTGAAGTTATGGTAGATAGAATGAAAAGAGAGTTTGGAGTTTTGGCAAACGTTGGTGCACCTCAAGTGGCATATAAAGAAACAATTAAACAGGAAGCAAATGGAGAAGGTAAATATATCAGACAATCTGGAGGAAGAGGGCAATATGGACACTGTTGGCTTAAGGTTGTTCCAAAGGCAAGAGGAGAAGGATTTGAATTTATTGATGCAATTAAGGGTGGAGCAATTCCAGCAGAGTTTATTAAAGCAATCCAAAAAGGTGTAGATGAAACTTTAGCTAATGGAATACTCTTAGGTTATCCAGTAGTTGATCTTTCAGTTACAGTATATGATGGTTCATATCATGATGTTGATTCTTCTGAAGTAGCCTTTAAAATTGCAGCATCACAAGCTTTACAAGCAGCTTCTAGAAAAGCAGAAATGTCACTTCTTGAGCCTATTATGAAAGTTGAAGTTACAACTCCAGGAGAATTTATGGGAGACATAATTGGAGATTTGTCTTCAAAGAGAGCTCAAATTTCTGGAACTGAAGAAAGAGGAAAGGCGACTATTATTTTAGCTATGGTTCCACTTGCCGAGCTTTCAGGTTATGTTACAACTTTAAGATCTATGTCAAAAGGTAGAGCTAATGCGTATATTGAGCCATCACACTATGAAGAAGTGCCAAGGAATATTGTTGAACAAATGCTTGCAAAGTCTACATTCACCGGAAGAGTTGAGTAAATTAATATCTTAAGCTAAACCTTGACATACCCGTATTAACTGATGCTTCCCTTTGATGTTCTTGTATTGCCGCAAGTTGTGAATTAAAGTCAGCCTCAACTAAGGCATCATCTTTTGAGCCATTTAATATAATCTGATGGTTATCTTTCATCCACTGTCTTACAGATCGATTATCTCCGTTTTTCTTTAGATGTGCGCCTTTAGTTTTGAGATATTCATATACCCATTTTGGGCTAGATTTAACTTGCACCCAAACAAGATCCATAGGTGATCCATCTGCAAGATGGACTGTTAAATCACGTCCAAATCTGTCTTGATGTCGATCTTTTGGATTTACTATGACAACTTTTACAGTATCTAGGCCTAAGAGTATAGAAGCAACTCTATGTTGCATAAGTCTTCCTCGTTCGTTGTCTCCTAATGATCGTGGGAAGAAAGTAGTTCTTAGTCGTTGTATTGGTCTATTTGTAGCAAGCTCTAGGGCTGGTACTGCCATCTATCTTTATTGTTAACTAGATTGTAATTTTTTGTCAATAGATAAAGTTACAATTGCTCTTATTGACAGCTAATTATTTTGAGAATATAATCTCAAAATTATGAGAAGCTCAATTGAGGTAGATATTTTGCATCCATTTATGTTTTTACAGTGGCGTAAGCATAAGGGTACAAATCAGGGCTTAAGGAGATATTCATTTGTTCAGCCACAAAATAGAGGCCTAGAGGAGGAGATAGTTTTTCATCAAAAAGTTGATAAAAAAGAAGTAGGCGTAGTGAGAAAAATTTCTTTACCACTTCAAGTTGAAGGTAGAACAATGAATGTGACATCAGATGTGCATGTTGGAACTATTAGAAAAGGGCAATCATGCCTTGTTGCCATCAATTACTTACCGGTTGATGCAAAACCAGCTAATGATAATCCACAAGGATATTACCCTTCAGTATTTAGAGTAACCAATACAAGATAATAGTATTATTTGCTCATTTTGGTATACCAATCCCAAAGAAGCCAAAGTCCGGAAAGGCCAACCAAAACATAGACTAAATTGGCAACAACTGGCCAGCTTCCAAGGAGCATCTGAACCAAATTCCAATCAGAATATCCCATTAAAGCACCAAGTCCAACTAGTCCCCAGTTTACAGCTCCAACGACTACTAAAAGTGTTGCAACTAAACCTAAGTTTTTCATATATCTCACCCCTCTCCGGTAAGAAGACTTAACCTAGTTAAATCATTAGTTATTTATTAAAGATTGTCAAGTTTTGGTCTCAAAAAACATCTAGACATTTTATTTTTTAAATTATATACTCCGCTTGTGAGGCAGGAAGATGATAAACCTTCATTTGAGGGATATATTTTAGGTATTGCAGATGCAGAGCCTGATCCAAATGATTTTTCTTTAGAAATAGAGTTATCTGGGGTTAGAGCTGATGTAGCGCAAACTATTTTCTCACAAGAAGTACTTACAGCTTTAACATTAGAGGATACTCAATCTGAGGTAGCTGACCCAAAATATAAAAAACTCAGCGAGCAAGAACAACTTGCGTTAGGAATATTGCCTCATGCACCAAGAAAACACTATAGTCCTATTGAAAGAGGCGAATATGTTTTTATCTTACATGAAGTTTTAGCAGGCGTATTGCAGTTTGAAACAGCTAGAGTTGAAAAGCCACAAATTGTAGATTTAATTACGGTTACAAACGAATTAATTGAGGTTAATACGACTGATAGGAGTGCGAAAAATCCTAACAGACCTATTAGATCAATTTATAATAATACTGCTGCACTTTTATTAGTCCGTCAAAGATTACAAGCTTTTAAAACTGTTCCACAAGGTCAGCCACAAGTTTTAGCCAAAACTAGTGTATAATAACAAGATGATAAAAAAGCCTCAATCACCATTTGGTTATTATTTCAATTACCTAGATAAAGTAGATAAAGATGTAAAAGATACTAAGGAATTTGGTTCTATGTTAATTTTAGGCATGGTTGAAGAGCTTGGTGAAATGAGTAGGGCTTATCTTGCAAAACATGGTAGAAAGCCAAGAAATATTGCAGCTCAACAAGATGAGGCTTACGAAAGAGAATTAGGAGATCTTTTGGTATCTGTTCTTAGGTTAGCAAGGATTAAAGATATAGATTTGGATGATGCCTTAATGTACTCCTTAAGAAAAATAGAAAAAAGAAAAAATAATCCTAAAAGATAAGTTTTAAACTTGATTTATGCCTCTTATTTAGATATACCCCCAAAACTTATGAGCCTAACTCAAATAATTTTTAAAGTTATAACTTATATTTTACTTTCCCTTGCCTTTCTTGGTATCTTTTTATTACTTACAACATACTTAAGAAATCAGGCTATAAATGATTGTGCAAAAATATCAAAATATACAAAGCAAGTTATTGAAGACAGCGCAACTGTTGAATACCCAGTTAATGATTTTTATACCCAGTGTTTGAAAGATAAGGGGATAAGGTAATTTTACCCTCTTGACGAGATAAAAATATTGGTGTATATTAGCTTTAACCTTAAACGGGTTATTTTTTTTGCTAATATGGCAGATACTTATACAAGAACAAAACCACATGTAAATATAGGAACCATCGGTCACGTAGATCATGGTAAGACAACGCTAACCGCAGCTATTGCTACTGTTTTATCAAAGACAGGTGGAGCAAAGGCAATGAAGTATGAAGATATTGATAATGCCCCAGAAGAAAAAGCAAGAGGCGTCACGATTAACATTACCCACGTAGAATATGAAACAGAAAAAAGACACTATGCACACATTGATGCTCCGGGACACGCAGATTACATTAAGAACATGATTACAGGAGCCGCTCAAATGGACGGCGCAATCCTCGTAGTCTCAGCCCCAGATGGTCCAATGCCACAAACAAGAGAACATATCCTTCTAGCCAGACAAGTACAAGTACCATCAGTCGTAGTTTTCCTTAACAAATGCGATATGGTTCAAGATGCAGAACTTTTAGACTTAGTAGAAATGGAAGTAAGAGAGTTATTAACAAAATATCAATATCCTGGAAATGAAGTACCAATTATAAGAGGATCAGCACTCAAAGCTTTAGAAGGTGACGCAGAAGCAGAAAAACAAATTCATGCATTAATGGATGCAGTTGATAGCTATATTCCAACACCAGTTAGAGATACAGAAAAACCATTCCTTATGCCTATTGAGGATGTTTTCTCAATTAAAGGAAGAGGAACAGTTGTAACAGGAAGAATCGAAAGAGGCAAGGTTAAAGTAAATGAACCAGTAGAAATCGTTGGAATTAGACCAACAAAGCAATCAGTTGTAACAGGTGTTGAAATGTTTAAAAAGTCCCTAGATGAAGGACAAGCAGGAGACAACGTTGGAATACTTTTAAGAGGAGTAGAAAAAGATGATGTAGAAAGAGGACAAGTAATTGCAAAACCAGGCTCAATTACGCCTCACAAAGAGTTTGAAGCAGAAATTTATATCCTTACAAAAGAAGAAGGTGGACGTCATACACCATTCTTTACAGGCTACAGACCACAATTCTTTATCAAAACAACCGATATTACAGGTGAAGCAACACTTCCATCTGGAGTAGAAATGGTAATGCCTGGAGATAACGCAAAAATGACTGTTAAACTTATCGTCCCTGTAGCAATGGAAGAAGGACTCAGATTTGCAGTCAGAGAAGGTGGAAAAACAGTTGGAGCAGGTGTTATTTCAAAAATAATTGCCTAAGACCACAAATTCTGCCTCTTTTAAAATAAGCTCTTTGATTTATTTATAAAATATATGCCAAAAGGAAGAATTAGAGTAAGACTAAAAAGTTACGACGCTAGAGTCATAGACTCTACTTGTCAGCAAATTTTAGATACGGCGATAAGAACCGGAGCTAAAGTTGTTGGTCCAATACCACTTCCATCACAAAGAAGCGTATATGCAGTAAATAAATCAACCTTCATAGATAAAAACGCCAGAGATCATTTCGAAATTAAAGTTCATAAAAGACTTATTGATATTGTTTCTCCTACAGAAAAAACAATTGATTCACTAACCCATCTTGAGCTTCCAGCAGGTGTAAACATCGAAATTAGAATGTAATTTGGCTTCCAATCCTCAAATTGTGATATAATATCGGTATGAAATCAGTACAAAACAATTGGTATTACAGATTTCCTCTTAAGGGAGGCGATTTTGTCGTAGTCTAAAATAGTTTTGTAATCGACATAGCCTCCCAATGGGAGGTTTTTTTGTGGGAAAAAGGAGAAATATGAAAAAACTAGGAATTATCGGAGGCCTTGGGCCTGAAACTACAGCAAACTTCTACAAAGAGGTTATTTTATCATGTTCTAATTTAGGTATTAAGCATCGTCCATCAATTCTTATTGCTAATGTGCCAATAGATTTTGAACTTGAAAAAAAATTTATAAATCATTCTCAAGGAAAAAAAGAATTTTTAAAGCTATTAACGGATGCTGCAATTAGTCTTGAAAAAGGAGGCGCAGATTTTATTGTAATCCCATGTAACACAGCTCATGTATTTATCAATGAGGTTAGAAAAGTAGTACGCATTTCTGTACTTAGCATTATTGAGGAAACAACAAAATTTTTACAAGAAAAAAAAGTAAACAATATAGGCATCCTTGCAACACCTTCTACAGTAAAAAATAAACTTTTTGATGTAAAGCTTAAAACATGTAAAATTAAGGCAGAATTTCCAAAAAAGGAAAAACAAATATTATTGGGTAAAATTATAAACAAGATTTTACGAAGTAAGCATGGTTCTAAAGAAAAAAAGGAACTATTGGGGATTATTGATGAGTTTTCCTGCGATTCTGTTTTATTAGCATGTACAGATTTACATATTTTATTACAAGGTAAATCTAACACAAAAATATTTGATACTATGCAAATACTTAGACAAGCAGCGGTAAGAGAATTACTAGCTTAACTCCCCTTGCATTTAGGCTCGTTTGCATATATAATTATGGGTACAAAATGATCATACAAACGGAGGTGATCGAAGCTACATAGAGGCGCTTTTAAATACTTTTGTAAAGTAAAGCGGCACTATGTGGTCGCTTTTTTGTTTGTAAGAGGTATCTAATTATGCAGGTATTATCACTAATAGGAAAAAAGACATATCAAAAACACGGTTTTCTACAAGATGGGAGAAGAGTCCCATTAACTGGTGTGGCTGTTGGCGGAAACTTCATTACCCAGATTAAAAAACTAGATAAAGAAGGCTATAATTCTCTTCAACTTGGAATTGGTACAAATAAGAAAGCAAAGAAAAGACTTGTAAATCACACAAAAAAAGCGGGACTTAGTAATACGCCCCGTTTTTTAAAAGAAATAGAGATTGATGATACAGAAGGTGCAGTTTTAGGATCAGAAATCAATTTTAAGGACATTTTTGCACCCGGGGATACAGTTGATGTTACAGGGACATCAAAGGGAAAAGGATGGGCAGGCGGAGTAAAGAGATACGGATTTAGAGGCGGACCAAAAACCCACGGACAATCAGACAGACACAGAGCCCCAGGATCAATCGGACAAGGAACAACCCCAGGAAGAGTTTACAAAGGAAAGAAAATGGCAGGAAGAATGGGAACAGAAACAGTTACTGTAAAAAATCTTGAAGTAGTTAGTATTACAGATGATGGAATGCTTCTAATTAAAGGATTAGTTCCAGGATTTGTAAATAGCTATGTAGTTGTTAAAAAAACAGGGGAAAATAAAAAGCATGTTGCCCTATATCAAGAACCTCAAGAAGCCCCAGCAGTAGAAGAAGTTGCAACACCACAAGAACCAGAACCAGTCGTAGAAGAAACACCAGTAGTAGAAGAGCCACAAGTTGAAGTAGTAGCCCCACAAGAAGAAACAGCACCACAAGAACCAGTAGTAGAACCAGAAGTTAAAGAAGAGCCAAAAGAGGAGGTTGTAGAAGATGCCAAGTAAAGTAGCTAAAACAGTAACCAAAAAACCAGTAGTTAAAAAAACAGCTGTCAAGGTTGTTAAAAAAGAAGTTCTAAAAGAATTACCAAAAGAAACAGGACTTAAATTAAGTGTCTATAATACTTTAGGTAAATCAACAGAAACTCTAACTTTACCAAAAGAAATATTTGGAGTAGAGATCAATAAAAACTTAATGACACAAGCTGTAAGAGTTTATCTTGCAAATCAAAGAAGAGGAACAGTAAAAACAAAATCAAGAGGAGAGGTAAATATCTCAACAAGAAAAATATATAGACAAAAAGGAACAGGTAGAGCAAGACACGGTGCAGCATCTGCTCCAATTTTCGTAGGAGGAGGAGTAGCTTTTGGTCCAAGACAAAGAGATTATTCAATGAAGCTTTCTCAAAAAATGAAACAAAGAGCTTTATTTTCTTCACTTACATCAAAAGTTAAGGATGGAGAAATAATGCTTGTCTCAGGTTTAGCAAAATTAGAACCAAAAACAAAAAATATGGTAAGTCTTTTACAAAAACTACAATTAAAAGGTAAGAAAAATGGAGTATTATTAGTAACTCCAAGACCAACAAAAGATTTTGATAGTGTAGTTAAAGCAACAAGAAATATTGAAGGCGTAAGTGTTACCGCTTCAAATCTTTTAAACACATATGAAGTTTTAAGAGCTAGAAAAATTCTACTTATGAAAGAATCAGTAGATGCACTAAAGGAGACATATATAAAATAATATGAATACGCAAATAATCTTATCACCATTAATTACAGAAAAATCAATGCTTGATGCAAACAATGGTAAATTTACTTTTAAAGTTGCAGTTGAAGCAAATAAAAATGATATTAGAAGAGAAGTAGAGAAAAGATTTAAAGTAAATGTTGTAAAGATCTCAACAATTACTATTAAAGGAAGATCTGTAAGAGCTGGAGTTAGAAGAGTTGAGGTTAAAAGAGCAGCCTTTAAAAAAGCAATTGTTAAGTTAGCTAAAGATCAAAAAATAGGTCTTTTTGAAACACAAAGTAAATAATATGAATAAGTTAAAATTTATCAAAACAAAACATTCAGGAAGAGATGCAAGCGGACAAGTTTCTGTTAGGCATCAAGGTGGAGAACAAAAAAGATTCATTAGGGTTATAGATTTCAAAAGAGATAAAAGAAATATGACAGGAAAAGTTGTTGCTATAGAGTATGATCCTAATAGAACTGTAGACATAGCTTTGATACAATACGCAGATAGTCAAAGAAGATATATTCTTTGTCCTGAAGGATTAAAGCTAAAAGACTCTATAATCGCATCTGAAGTAGCAGATATAAAAGTAGGAAACGCAATGCAGCTTGCCGCAATGCCAATTGGAACTTTTATTCACAACGTTGAGCTTACTCCTGGACATGGAGGACAAATGGCAAGAGGAGCAGGAACAGCAGCAGTAGTTGCAGCTAAAGAAGGAAACGTTGTTCATATAAAATTACCAAGTGGTGAAATAAGAAAAGTATTAGCAAATGCATTTGCTACAGTTGGAGTTTTAGGAAATCAGGAATTAAAAAATAGAGTATTTAAAAAAGCAGGTACAAAAAGACACATGGGAATAAGACCAACTGTTAGAGGAGTTGCTCAAAACCCAAGATCCCATCCTCACGGTGGAGGAGAAGGAAGATCAGGAATTGGTATGAATACACCAAAAACATATGCAGGAAGACCAGCAGTTGGTAAAACAAGAAGACCAAAGAAGTATTCAAATAAATATATTTTGCAAAGGAGAAGTAAATAATGTCTAGATCAAGTAAAAAAGGTCCATTCGTAGACCCAAAATTAGTTAAAAAAGTAAACATGCAAAAACAAAGCGGAGATAAGTCTCCAATTAAAACATGGAAAAGAGCATGTCAGATTACGCCAGAATTCGTTGGGCACACATTTGGAGTTTATAACGGAAGAACATTTATAAATGTTTATGTTGTTGAAGGAATGGTTGGACATAGACTCGGAGAATTCTCACCAACTAGAACATTTAGAACACACGGAAGAGTTGTAGCAAGAGAAATAAGTAAGACATAAAAATATGGAAATAATTGCAATATCAAAAGGAGTTAGAATAGCACCAAGAAAAGTAAGACTAATAGCAGACGCTATTAGAAAGCTTTCTATTTCTGATGCTTTAGTTAGCCTTTCAGTTTTAAATAAAAGAGCAGCTACTCCACTTAGTAAAACATTAAAAAGTGCTATTGCTAATGCGAAAAATAATAATCAAGTAAATGTTGAAGACTTAACAATAAAAACAATTGATGTCTTAGAAGCAACAAGCTTTAAAAGATTTCATCCTTCAACAAGAGGAAGAGTCCATCCATATAAAAGAAGAGGAAGTCATATAAAAATAATTTTAGAGAAAAAAGAGGAGGTTTTAAATGGGACAAAAAGTTAATCCAAGAGCCTTAAGGCTTGCAGCAAATCTAGATTGGTCAAGTATTTGGTTTGATGATAAAAAATATAAAGAAACCTTACTTGAAGATTATAAAATCAGAAAATCTTTAATGGAAAGATTAAAGCATGCAGGTATTTCTAAGATTCAAATTGAAAGAAGTATTAATAGTCTTAAAATAACAGCTTATGTTTCAAAGCCTGGTATGGTAATTGGACGAGGCGGAACAGGTCTTGAAGAATTGAAATTGTTTTTAGCAAAGCTTTTAGATAAAAAGCAAGTTAAAAATCAATTCAAAATGGATATTAGAGTTGAACCAATTAAAGAGCCAAATTTGGATGCATACTTAGTTGCAAGAAATATTGCAGATCAACTTATCAGAAGGCTTCCTGCAAAAAGAGTAATGAAATCAACAGGAGAAAGAGTTATGGGAGCAGGAGCAAAAGGAATTAGAATTGTTCTTTCAGGTAGAATTGGCGGAGCAGAAATTGGAAGAAGAGAAAAGTTACAACAAGGAACTGTTCCATTATCAACAATTAGAGAAAATATTGATTATGCATCCAGTCCTGCTTTAACCAAGAAAGGTTATATCGGAGTAAAGGTCTGGATTAGTAAAGAGGAGGAAAAATAAAATATGTTAGTTCCAAAAAGAGCAAAATTTAGAAAACAAATGAGAGGCACAATGAAAGGAAACGCTTATAGGGGCATAAAAATTTCTTTTGGTGAGTTTGGCTTGCAATCTCTTGGAACAGCTTGGATTTCTTCAAGACAAATCGAAGCAGCAAGAAGAGCAATTACTCACTATACCCAAAGAGGTGGAAGAGTTTGGATTAGGATTTTTCCAGATAAACCAATTACTAAAAAACCAGCTGAAACAAGAATGGGAAGTGGAAAAGGTGACGTACATGAATTCGTAGCACCAGTAAGACCTGGTAGAATGCTTTTTGAAATGGGTGGAGTGTCTAAAGAGGTAGCAATAAGCGCATTAACTCTTGCAGCACATAAGTTAAATGTAAAAACAAAAATAGTAGGTAAGGATAATAACTAATATGAAAACTAAAGATAAAAAAGATTTATTTACAAAAACAGAAAAGGAATTAAAGAAATTACTTTTGGAGGCAAAAGATAATCTTTTTAATCTAAGAATTGATCTTTCTCAAAATAAATTAAAAAACACAACATCACTGATGTTAAAAAGAAAAGAAATAGCTTGGATATTAACAGCACTTAAAGAAAAGGAGATTGAAAATGCAAAAAATAATTAACGGAAAAATAGTTTCATTAAAATCACAAGAGACAGTAATAGTTGAAGTAACTAGAAAAGTTGCTCATCCACTGTATAAGAAATTAATGAAAAAAACAAAAAAATATAAAGTTGATTCTAATGGAAAAACTTTAAATGTTGGCGATAGGGTAAAAATTGGATCAACAAGGCCAATTTCTAAAGACAAATTCTTTAAAATTATGGAGGTAATTAAATAATATGATACAACACAGAAGCATGCTTAAGTCAGCAGATAACAGTGGAGCAAGAATATTACAAGTTATTCATATTTTCGGAGGATCAAGAAGAAAGTTTGGATATATTGGTGATGTTTTAAATTGCGTAGTAAAAGATGCTATTCCAACAGGAACTGTTAAGGACGGAGAAATAGTAAAAGTAGTTTTGGTAAGAGCAAGAAAAGAACATAAAAGACCTGATGGATCATATGTAAGATTTTCAGAAAATGCAGGTGTAGTAATTGATAATGCAAAAGATAAAAATCCAATTGGAACCAGAATTTTTGGACCAATTGCAAGAGAAATAAGAGATAAAGGATTTGCAAAAATAGCCAGCATGGCAGTGGAGGTAGTATAATATGAAACTAAAAAAAGGCGATAACGTAAAAATTATAAAAGGAAAAGATAAAGGAAAGACTGGAAATATTGAAAAAGCTTTCCCAAGAGAAAAAAAAGTTTTGGTTCCAAATGTTAATCAATATAAAAGACATTTGAAGGCAAGATCACAACAGCAACCATCTGAAATTGTGACTTTGACAAAACCAATGCCAATTTCAAGCGTTGTCTTTATTTGCCCAAAGTGCAAAAAACAATCTAGGTTAGCATATAAAATAGAGAAAAATACAAAATCAAGAATTTGTGTTAAATGTAAATCAGAGGTTTAAAATATGAATACGAAAAATTCTTTACAAGAAAATTTTAATAAGGAAATTATAAATAAACTAAAAGAAAGTCTTAAAATTGAAAATATTCATGACATTCCAAGGCTTTCTAAAATTGTTCTTAACATGGGAGTAAAAGATGCTATAGCTGATAAGAAAAATATTGAAAAAGCAGCAGAGATTCTTGTTCAAATTGCAGGACAAAAGCCAAAAGTTATGAAAGCTAAAAAATCAATTTCAACATTTAAATTAAGAGAAGGAGATGAAA
>ERZ1292629.1552-Hain-H43-01um-R1-1552-length-21877-cov-13_pt1 | contig 21877 bp, 24 predicted proteins | sample MGYA00564399_ERZ1292629 | MGnify/ENA primary metagenome ERZ1292629 (study PRJEB36523, sample SAMEA6512636) | groundwater metagenome | collected 2019-01-08 | study: AquaDiva: Metagenomics assemblies of 32 groundwater samples | reverse complement strand
TTTTTATTCATTATTTTTATTCATTATTTTTATTCATTATTTTTATTCATTATTTTTATTCAGAGTTCTAAATTCTGCGTTCTAAGTTCTAATGTTTTTAATATCCCCAAAATGGTTGTGTTAATTTATTATTAGTTTATAATTTATGTTAATTAAAGTCGTTAAATTAAAATATTGAGCGTTAGCTTGAGTAATTATTTTTTAAACAATTTTTCAAAATTGATTAAACAGCGCTCTAAAAAAACAGATGTTTAAAACAATCGCGTTAATTTTGGTGAGTATAGTTTTATTAACAAATTTTTCAGTTGCGAATGCGCAAGACGCCTTGCCAATTGATAATCCCGGCGAGTTGCAAAATGCGGCTCTTTGTGGAGGTGGTGGCGATATAAAAGATTGTGTTTTGTCCATTTTTTCAATTGTCTTCAAGGCGTTGATTTATGTTGCTGGAGCATTCGCTGTAATCTCGTTTATTTGGGCTGGTGTTTCCCTTATCTTAAAACCAGATTTTACAGTTGCAAAAGACAGATTGATTTTTGGAGCAGTTGGATTAATTATTGCTTTGGTTTCATATGTTGTTGTTCAGATAATCGCAAGATTTGCGACAGAGACTGGAGCTTTATAGAATTGAAAACGCTAAATTAATCGGTTCATTAGTGTATGAAATTTCTTAATAGATTTAGAATTACTAACAAAACATTAGGCGCGGTATTGTTCGGGTTGTTTGCTTTTCTCATACTGGCGTCTTTTGTTTTTGCGCAAGGAATTGGTGAAATTTCATCCCCATTTCAATCAACCGCTCCTGATATAACAACATGCTCAACGAGTGTTAAGGATTGTATTTTGTGGGCGTTTAGTTTTGCATTTAGTTTTTTGATTTGGTTGGCTGGAACTTTTGCCGTGATTATGTTTGTATATGCGGGAATTCTTTATATTTCGCAACCAAGCAAGGCGTCTGAAATTCATTCGCGATTATATTGGGGGGCGATTGGGCTGATTGTTGCGTTAAGCGCTTTTGGAATTGTAAAGACGATTGAATTTTCTATTACGCGAAATGCTGGCGCGTTTTTAATGGCTCCAGTTTATGCGCAAGAAAACCCGTTAAACCAATTTATTAGAAATCAGGAAAATATAAGACCAGCTGGAATTTCTGGATGCGAAAACGCAAAATCAATTTTTTCGTATATTAAAGGCGGGCAGATGGGAGATGTTCCGTCCGGGCTTTTGGGAAAATGTATTTTAGGGTTTATTGGAACAAAAGTTTTGCCAGTTGTTTATACAATTTCGCTTTTGTGGAGCGTTGGGGTTCTTTTGTGGCTTGGGCTCGAATATGTTCAGAGCGGAAAAAACGATTCAAGTCTACATCAAAAACTTTTATGGGCGATAATTGGAGTAGTGGTAACTGTCTTGGCGTTTAGCGCTGTTAAAGCGATTGAAATTGCTTTAACTGTACCGGAAAATGTAGCGCCTCCTCCGGGAAGCGGAACACAATTGCCTGTTAGTAAAATATGCGTTCCGTCTATAACATCAGCAGAAGTAGCTGGCAGGTTTTCTGATATGATTATTTATAGAAATAGTGTTGCAGCTTTAGATTCTGATAAGCAAGCGTATCTAAGTTATTTTGGAACCACAGAGGGACGCCAAACAGGAATGGAAGAGTTGATTTATACAAAAGCTATGGCAGAGGAAATAAAATGTCATTTCTTAAATTTAAAAAAAAGCTGCGCGAATAATTTGTGCATAACAGACCAAATAGGATGGGCTAATAAAATAAGAACAGCTACTAATTTAGACAATTCAAAATACGGTAGCGGTGTAACTGCAAAAGATGCTTTTGAAAATTATGATTATGAATTCGGCGAGTAATAAACTTTTAAAATATAATTTAAACAATGAAAATTTATAAAATTATAATTGCATTAGGCATTTCGGTTTTGATTTTTTCTGCGTTAAGCCCAGTATTTGCGGCTGACCCAGTTAATCCATTTCAGTTTGGAATTAAGAAAAAAGCGACAAATCCAGAAATGACTGGCTGGAAATTTTTGCCTGACATTACACAATGCGGAGCAGTAACACGAGACGCAAATGGAAAACTTTTAAGAAAATATGATTTTGGAACTTGCTTATTGTGGCTTTTTAATAAAATTTTGTCAATTATTTACACGCTTGCGTTGTTGTTGGGTGTAATTTTTTTGGTTTATGCTGGAATTGAATATATTACAAAACCCGGTGATGCAAAAAGCGTTCATCAGCGGCTTACTTGGGGAATTGTTGGGATTGTAGTTGCGATTGTGGCGTTTAGTTTAGTCAAGGCTATTGAAATTAGTTTAACAACAGAAGGCGGAGGCGGAACAATATCATCAGTGCCGACGGCGCCTGCTGGCGGCGGAGGGGGCGAAGACGGCGAAGTTACTCCGACAACGCCTGAATCTACGACTGGCAAACCACAGGTTATAGTGGATAATATCTCATTTATTCCCGAAGGAAGTTTTTACACCATAATTTTTTCTGAAAGATTAGATACAGAAGATTCTACGAAATCTTGTAATGTAGATTTAAGAATATTTAATTTGAGTAATGGCAGGACAAGGCAATATTCGTTTATGTCCGATAATGTAGTAACTTTGCATGGCAGAAAAGATGAGGGCGGAACATCCATAGATCCGCCAATTGGAAGTAAGCAGGGCGATAAAATACAATTACAATTTTTGCAAAATCAAAATTGTCAAGTTCCATCGCCCGTTACATTGATAGTTCCAAAAATACAAACGGGACCGGGCGCGCCTATTATAGCGCAAAGACCTCAAATCAGAATTAACGCGCCTGCAATTCTTGGTCAACAAAGATTTAAGATAGAAATTCCAGAAAATTTGCAGGATGTTGTTTTGCAGGTTTTTGATGTTTATTTTAGGCAAGCGAGGCTTTATGATCCGCCGTTTTATATGTATTTAAGGTATAGCAATGTCGGAGGGGCAGCAACCCAGTCAACAACCTGCACTTTTGTTATCAATATATCTGGAGTTCGCGTTTCAAGTTATTCATCTAATCCATATAAAGCCGTAAACTTAAAAGTGTTCAATTTGCCTCCGCTGAGTTTGAATCTTAAGCTGGACAAAGGTGTTGAAAATTATTCAAAAATGTTTTATGTAAGTATGAGCAATAACATAATTGAAAGAGTGAAAATAAGAGCAATAGAACTAAAAAATTGCGATTATGCCGGCGGAAATGTTGGGGTCTGGGCATATACAACACAAATTACTACTGGTCAATAATATCTTAAACTTTTATACTATTAGACCCTTAAACTTTACAAATGTCAGCAACCGGAAAATTAATCGGGTTAATTCAAAATCTTGCCGAATTTGGATACGCGCTTGGTCTAGGGTTGGCTGTTTTGTATATTCTTATTACGGCGTTTAAATACACAAAAGGCGGAGGCAAGGGAGCGTCGGAAGCTCATCACGAATTATTGCTTCTTCTTGTCGGAGTAATTCTTATAATACTTTCATTCACAATCCCAACTATAATCCGCTCGTTTATCGAAAAATAGCATTATTATAATTTGACTTTTAATAAGACTTTTTCTTTTGCGTAGTTTTTTATTTAATTAAATTTTGAAATTGTTGTAAAATATAATTATGGAAGAGTTAAAAATACTTGAAAGAGTTAATGGATTTATTTTTATTATTGCAATGGCAGGGGCTGTTTTGTCGTTAATTTATCTTGGAATAAAATATTTTACAGCTTCGGGTGAAATAGCAAAAATTCAAAAATTTATCGGGTATGTTATTATTGGATTGATTTTATTAATTATTGCGGGAACAGTCCCGACATTAATACTCTCTTTTTTAAAAGGCAAAGTGTAATTTTATACTACTACACAACAAGCGATAGCGTTGAATATAGTAGTATGAATGAATTAGATTAATTTTCAGCATTAGTCATTAGTAATTTTCAAATGTATTATTTCGATTTCGCGTCAACAACGCCAATTGATAAGAAAGTTTTTGATGAAATGAAAAAATATTTTTGCGAGGAATTTGGAAATCCTTCAAGTTTGCATAGATTGGGACAGAACGCATTGGAGGCTGTTGATGTTGCGCGAGAAAAAATTAAAAACATAATAGAAGCTGATTCTGTAAATGAAATAATTTTTACTTCTTCTGCGACTGAAAGTAATAATTTAATTATTAAAGGAATTTCATTTGATTATTTTTTTAAAAAAGGTAATAAGTCGCATATTATTTCATCGGAAATTGAGCATCCGTCTATAATTGAACCGCTCAAAAATCTTGAAAAATTTGGTATTGCGGAGATTTCGTTGATTAAGCCAGAAAAATCAGGGTTGATTGAGTGGAGAAGTGTAAATAAAACAATAAAAGAAAATACAATTTTAATTTCGTTGCATTATGTGAATAGCGAAATCGGTGTAATACAAAGTATTACAGACATTGCAAAGGAGATTAAAAAAATCAATGAAAGCAGAGCCGAAAAAATTATTTTTCATATTGACGCGAGTCAATCGCTAACCGAAGACATTTCTGTAAAAAATTTAGGAGTTGACGCGATGACTTTGTCGGGACATAAAATTTATGGACCAAAAGGAATTGGACTTTTATACAAAAAAGAAAATATAAAAATTGAAAATTTAATTTCAGGTTCGGGGCAGGAATTTGAGTTGCGGGCTGGAACTGAAAATGTTGCGGGAATTGTTGGGCTTGCAAAAGCGTTAGAAATAATCAAAGACGAAAAAATAGAAATTAAAAACAAATTAAATTATTTAAGAAATTATTTTTTAGAAAGATTGAATGAGTCAAAAATTGAGTTTGAGATTAACGGAGTTTTGAATTATTTAAGCCTAAAAATTTTGAATATCTATTTTAAAAATACTGACGCGCAGGACTTATTGATGTATTTAGGCCAAAATGCTCTTTGCGTTTCAGCTGGAATGGCTTGCAAATCGCGAGCATTGATTCCGAATTCAGTTGTGAATATTTTATATGATGAAACCCGCGCAAAAAAAAGCGTCCGATTTTCTTTTGGAAAAGATACAACAAAAGAGGAAATTGATTATTTGGTAGAAATTTTAACAAGGTTGAATTTTTTTTAATTTTTTGTATAATTGAATTCTTAAATGAATAACAGAAAAAAATTATTGACAATTACACTTATAAGCTTTTTGTTTTTGGTTTTGAATTTAAATTTAGTTTATGGACAAAATGTTCAAGAAAGTAAAATAGAACAACTTTTAAATACTTTGAAAAGAATTGTAAAACCAAACGAGCAAACTAAAACCAAAGATAAGACTGAAATAACTGTGGAATCAACCGAATCTTTTTTTTCAAATATCCCACTATATAAGCCTGTGGTAGATTATGAAAAAGCGATTATAAATGTTGTGGAAAGGGCATCGCCGGCGGTTGTTAGTATTGTAATAAGCAAAGATGTCCCTGTTTTTGAACAAGTATATCTTAACCCGTCAGATAATCTTGGGCTACCGCCTGAATTTAGAGAATTTTTTCAGCTTGATTTTCCACAAATTCCACAATTAAAACAAAAGGGAACTGAAAAGAAAAAAATAGGCGGAGGGACTGGGTTTATTGTAACGAGCGATGGAATGATTTTAACAAACAAGCATGTTGTTTCGGATAAAGACGCCGAGTACACAATTTTTCTCAATAATGGGCAAAAATTTAATGGAAAAGTTTTAGCTCTTCATCCAACAGATGATTTGGCTATTGTAAAAATTGAAGCAAAAAATTTATCTTATTTATATTTAGGGAATTCAGATGATTTAAAATTGGGTCAAACAGCAATTGCGATTGGAAACGCGTTGGGCGAATTTCAAAACACGGTTTCAGTCGGGGTTATTTCTGGGCTCAAAAGGAGTGTTATTGCGAGCGATTCTGACGGAACAGTTGAAAAACTTGATGGGTTAATTCAGACAGACGCGGCTATTAATCCGGGAAATTCTGGCGGACCGCTTTTGAATTTGCGAGGCGAAGTTATTGGAATTAATACAGCAATCGCCGAGGGAGCGCAAAGCATTGGTTTTACAATACCAATTAATCGCGCTAAAAAAACAATTAACGATGTAAAATATACTGGCGCAATCAAGGTTCCATTTTTGGGAGTAAAATATATCCTAATAGACGAAGAGGTTCAAAAAAAATTTAAATTACCTTTTAATTATGGAGCGTATATTTATTCTGGGGAAAGTAGAAACTCAATCGTTTCTGGGTCGCCAGCTGAAAAGATTAAATTAAAAGAAAAAGATATAATTCTTGAAGTAGACGGCAAGAAAATAAACTCGCAAAATTCTTTATCTCAAATCGTTACTGGAAAAAATGTTGGACAAAAATTAATTCTTAAAGTTTGGAGAGAAGGTAAAATTTTTATTGTTGAGGCTGTTCTAGGCTCTTTACCCAGCAATCTTCCTCAACAATAATAAACATTTGTAAAAGAGAAAGTTCAAATTCTTTTAATATAGAATTAGCTTCTTTTTCTGAAATTTCAATTTTTTCACCGTTTTTTTGACGAGTTTTAATTAATTCAATGGCATTATTCGCCATTTTTAATCTTTCAATATTTGGAATTGTGATTTTTGAAGTTTTTTCGAGTCTGTCCGTTAATGGCGCCTCCTCATAAAAATAAAGGTCTAATAGCGCGTTTAAAATTTCTTCGGATTTATAAAGCGATTCTGTTTTGTCGCGTTCATAAACAGATTGTAATTTTTTCCATTCTTTTTGAAAGACTTCTGGTTTGATTCGCGCTTCAGCCCAAATATTAAAAAGAAATCCCCACCACCATCTACCCCATTTATATTTTGATTCCATAAAAAACCAATATCCTACAAAAGCAAGAGATACTATTAAGCCAAAAAAAACCAAAATTAATTTTACAAATTTGAACTCATTTGTCCCAAAAAGCAACCCAGCTACTGCGTCAATAAGTTCAAATACTCTGTCAATTAAAGGCATTACATTTATTATTATAAATTAAAAATGAAAAGAGAAGGATATGATTTTTTTATTTCACAAATAATTTTGCTGTTTCAATTATTAGTTCTTCGTTCAATAAATTGCCGATAATTTGAAATCCAATCGGTAGTCCGTGTGAGTCTGCGTGCAGTCTGCGTTGGTCCGCGGGCTGTAGAAAGCCAGCTGGAATGGTCATTGCCGGAAGATATGCTAAATTAACTGGAACTGTAAAAATATCCGATAGGTACATTTCAAGCGGGTCAGAAGTTTTTTCGCCGAGTTTGAATGGCAGAGTTGGGGAAATAGGCGAAGCAATTAAATCAACTTCTTTAAAAGCTTTTTGAAAATCATCAAAAATTTTTCGCCGTAATTTTTGAGCTTTTCCATAATATGCGTCGTAATACCCATGAGATAAAATAAATGTTCCTAAAATTATTCTGCGCTGAACTTCTTTTCCCAATCCTTGTTTTCGCGATTTCAAATATACATCCCAGATTTTTGGAGGCGTAAGGCGTGAGGTGTGAGGTGAATAGCGGATGCCATCAAATCGCGCTAAATTGGCGCTAATTTCAGCAAAAATTGTTAAATAATAACAAGCCAATGAATTTTTGAGTGAAGGCAGAGAAATTTTTTTTGTTTTTAATCCCGATTTTTTTATAGAATTCAAAATTACTTTTTTTATTTCTGGATTTAAGTCATCAAAAAATTCCGTCGGTAAGCCAATAACAAAATTAGAAATGTGAGATGTGGAGTGAGAAGCGGGAATTTGTATTGAAGTGCTGTCTTTTTCGTCCTGACCCTTTATCACATCATAAACAATTTGTAAATCTTCTAGATTGTTAGCAAGAACACCAATCTGGTCAAGAGATGAAGCCATTGCTATTAATCCGTATCTTGAAACGGAGCCATATGTTGGTTTTAATCCAAAAGTTCCACAAAATCCAGCTGGCTGGCGAATTGAGCCTCCTGTGTCAGAACCAAGGGCGATAGGAATCATTCCAGCTCCAACAACAGCCGCAGAACCTCCAGAGCTTCCGCCCGGAACTCGCGTTTTGTCAAACGGATTTAGCGTCGGACCATAAGCCGAGTTTTCCGTTGATGAACCCATCGCGAACTCGTCCATATTTGTTTTTCCAACAATTACAGCCCCAGCATCCTGTAATTTTTTTATAACCGTGGCAGAATACGGCGCGACATAATTTTCTAAAATTTTTGAACCAGCGGTGCATTTTTCACCGGCTACCATAATACAATCTTTTATCGCAATTGGAATGCCCCACAATTTGGAGGTGAGAGGTGAGAGGTGAGAGGTGGAATTGGATTTTAATTTTTTAATTGTTTTGTCAACCAGTTCTGGAGTAAATGTCAAAAATCCGTGAATTTCTTTATCTTGTTCTTTGAGCCAAGGCATATATTCGCTGTAAAATTTTTCAATAGAACCGCCCTCTGAATAATATTTTTTAATGTCCGAAATCGTCAAATTTCTAAAATTCATTATTGTTTCAATTGTTTATAAATTTTATCACGATAATCAATATATGCAATAACAATCTTTCTTTTGTTATAGTCAATTGAATAAATAATTCTTATTTTATCAACGCGTAATTTATAAAAATCACTTAAATCATATCCAAGAGATATATGAGATATTTCATTGAAGTTTTCAATTAACTAATCAATTTTGGCAATAATTTTTTTACGAATTGGCTTATCAAGTTTTGCTAAAAATCTTTCTGAATATTGAGAAAATTCAGCGCAATAATCCGGCATTTAATTATAGATATTTTTTTTGATAATATCCAAAGAAGTTGTTTTTATTTTTCCTTGTCTTATTTTTTCTAATTTTTTTTGAATATTAGGTTTTAATTGCAATTCAAAATCAGGGTCAAGCAAGGTATTCATAATTACTTCATTGATATAAAGTTTAACCTTTGTGTCTAATAATATTTTATTGCTCATTGTAATGAAATTATAACATAAATTTTTAATTCAAAAATTATAACATAAATTTATGTTATTTTAAGATTAGGGCTTTTTTATTTTTCTAAACTATTCAAATAACTAATCGCGGAAAGGGAGGCGATTGTGCCTTGCCCAACCGCAATCGCGATTTGTTTGTAAATAATATCAGAGCAGTCGCCTGCGGCAAAAATTCCCGGTATATCGGTTTTGCCGAGTTTGTCTGTAATGATTTCACCGATTTTATTTTTGATATTCCAATTATCTGGAACAAAGTCTGTATTAGGACTCATTCCTATATGAACAAAAACTCCATCAACTAAAATTTCTTTAATCTCGTTAGTGTTTTGATTTAAATATTTTAATCCTTTTGTAAATTCTTCTCCAAAAATTTCTTGCGTAAAAGCCATTTTTATTATTTCAACATTTTCTTTTTTGGCTAATTCTTTTATTAGAATTTCATCACCTTTCATTTCCGCGTTTTTTGTTAAAACGAAAACTTTTGGACAAAGCTCTGCCATCATTAATCCTGATTCTAAGGCTGAATTTCCTCCTCCAATAATCGCAACAGGCTTGCCTTTAAAAATAGGTCCATCGCAAACAGAACAATAACTTATGCCTTTGTGGTAATATTCTTTCTCGCCCGGAATTTTTAATTTTTTTGGTTTTGAGCCAGATGCGATTATTATTGATTTTGTTTTTTCTTCAAAAGCATGGTTTTCAGTATTAGTTCCACTTACAACAAAGCCGCCGTTTATTTTTGTGATTTCAGTTACATTGATTGCTTTTGGTTCAATTTCATATTGTTTTGCTTGTTCTTTAAATTTTTCTGTAAGCTCTAATCCATTCGTGTGAGATATTCCCGGATAATTATCAACTTCACCGGCAATAGCCATTTCTCCGCCAATATCTTTTCCGAGCAATAAAAAGTTTATACCTCTTCTTTTTAAATAAATAGCAGCTGAGAGCCCAGCCGCGGAACTTCCTATAATTATAGAATCATACATAATTTAAAATTTTTATTCTTCCAGCGCCTTCTCAATTTCTTCCTGCGAAAATCCAACAATAATTTTTCCTTCAATATCTAAAACAGGAACCCCCATTTGACCGCTTTTTTGAATCATCTCGTCCCTTGCCTTTAAATCCGTTTCAACATTTTTTTCTTCTAAAACAACACCTTTCTTTATAAGATATTCTTTTGCCATATGGCAATATGGACAATAAGTTGTTACATAAATTATTGCTTTTTTCATCTGGCTTGTAATTCTTTTAATATAACTAATCGTATGGTTTTGTACGGATATAATCCTGCAACTTGCTTGTCATTTATGAGCAAAAACGGAGTGCCTTGAACCCCAAGCTTTCTTCCATCTTCAAAATCTTTTATTATATATTGTTTGTATTTTTCATTGTCAATGCATTCATTAAATTTTTTTGTATTTAATTCAAGGCTATCACCAAAAGTTTTTAAATTATCTTTGCTAAATACTCCGGAGTTTTCAGTTCCTTGTTTTTCAAATAGTAAATCATGATATTCCCAAAATTTGCTCTGTTCATTCGCGCATCTCGCCGCGTTTGCCGCCAAAAAAGATTCTTCTCCTAAAAATGCATAATCCTTAAAGTAAATCACAGCCAATCCTTTTTTGACAAATTCTTCTCTTATTTGCGTTTCAGTTTCCAAGAATAAACTTTTACATACTGGACATTGATAGTCTGCGAATATAAAAATTTTTACAGGAGCGTTTGAATTCCCAATCGGAGGTATTGTTGCTTGCGAGGTGCTTGATGAATTTTTTTGCCCCTGTATCACATTGGCGCTTAAATCTTCTATCGGGGTTATTTCTGTTTGCTGATTATTGTTAACTGGTTTTTGGAGAAATTTTAATTTGGTTAAAAATAAAAATCCCCCGATTATTAAAATTACGATTATCAAAATTGCCGTTTCTTTTTTCATAACAAGCAAATTATATCAAACAATCAATCAACCGCCAAATTTCAGTTTAGCCAATATTAATATTAAGGACACTCCGTGTCCTTAATATTGCGGTTTGGGTTTTTGTGGTATAATTATTATTAGAAAGGAGGTGCTACAATGAGGAGTGTATTACAAGTTGTTTTGTTGCTGGGGCTTGTAGCTTTTGGGTTTATCTGCGTCAAAATCGCAACTCCATCAGCAGATCTTGTTGGGTGTGATTTCAATACAGTGAGATTGTTGGCGCTGTTAGGCGGAATCGCATCTTTCGGAACGGCTTGTTGGCTTTTTGGAGTTTTCTACACCACAACATCTTCGCGTCATTGCTAATACGGAGTGAGTAGACTCTTGTCTGAGGTTAGGCGGAGTTTTTTTTGTAAAATTTTTATAAATTTCAACCTAAAAATGTCAGAGCAAGGCTCTGGCATAAAATAGGTAAATTTATCCCAACCCAAAAATGCCAGAGTCTTGCTCTGATATGAAATGGGCCGAGTCAGTTTATTGTAATTCAAAATTGACGGTTCCGTATTTAGAGATTGTGATTTTGTAAGATTTTTCTATGTCAGGCGCGTTTATTATAATTGAAGAACTGGCGGTTAATTCTCCGCTAAATTTACTAAAAATTATTTCACTAGATGAGCCAAGCGGAATGTTTATAAAATTCAAAGATTTATCTATAAAGTTTTTTTCAGAAGAAGTCGCTGTTTCAAAAGTGTCGCCAGCAAAAGTGTAAAAATAATCTTTTGTTGTCGTGTTAAAAAAAATCACGCCCCATTTTTGTCCTTTGTCGCCCAATACGGCTCGCTCTCTTGCGGTTTCTATTGATTTTTTAACATACTCGGTTTGCGATTTTAAAACAAAAAAATCGCTTGACACCAAATTAGTAAGTTTTACTAAATACAAACTCATACTGGAAATAAGTATCAATACAATCATTGCCTCTAATAAGGTGAATGCTCTGTTTTTCATAATGTATATATTATAATTTAATAACAAATTTAAAATGTCTAATCTATTCGCAATTTTTATATTTACTAATTTAATTTTATTTTTGAGTTTTATTTTTGGCGTGATAACCCTAATTTTTAATAGAAATCTAACAAAAAAAACAATCATTATATTGCTTGTGATTTCATTTTGTTTATTCTTAATTTATAGCGGGTTTTTAGCGTTTTTGCAGTATAAATTGTGGCAAAAAAGTCCAGTTATGAAATACGCTATCCCACCGTACGACGGGTTGGGTTATTTTTTGGTATATAGCTATCATCTTTTTTTTAAAAAAATTTTATGGAGAGTAGTTTCCGCTGTTTCAGTGCTAACTCTAATTTTCATTTTTAATAAATTGTTTAAGAGTTCGCTTTTTTATTCAGAAGAATTTTATTTGTTAACTTATCTCGGATTTTTAATTGAGTTTCCGTTGGGGTTATTTCTTCTGCCAATTGGTTTATTGATTTTAATGTTTGCGCATTTACTTCAACCAAAAAAAGCGCTTTCCACAAAATATAGTTTTAAGCATTATTGGTCTTACGCGGCAATATTGATTATAATTATTAATATTACATTAACATATGCGGGAATAATTTATAAAATTCAACCATGATTATTACAGATGATAGGTTAAAAGATATTTTGCTCAAAAATCAATTAATTGATAAAGACACTTTAAAAACTATAGAAGCAGAAGCAAAGCAGTTGAATTTGCCGATTACAGATATATTGTTTGGTAGAAGAATCATAGACAGAGGGTATTTTATGAATATTTTAAGCGTTGAACTTGGCGTTAAAAGGGCTGATTTAAAGAAACTTGAAATACCTATCGAAGTTTTACAAATAGTTCCAGAAAAAATCGCAATTGAAAAACAAGTAATCCCGTTTGCGTCTGATGGAAAAATTTTAAGTCTTGCGATGTCAAATCCAGAAGACCTTGAAACAATTTCATTGATTGCAAATGTTGCGAATTTAAAAGTTGAACCGTTTTTAGCCTCAAAAGAAGAAATTCAATACGCGCTTACAAATTATCAAAAAATTTATAAAGAAAGATATAAAAAACTTATAGAAGAAAAAATTTCAGATTTTAATCTTGGTCCGCAAGAAGAAGAAATTACGGCGACAAGAGTTGTTGATAACTTATTGGGATATGCTATGGGTATGAATGCGTCTGATATACATATGGAGGTTATGGAAGAATATTCAAGGATTCGTTTTAGGGTTGATGGTGTTTTAAGAGAAATTGTGCGATTTCCAAAAGCTATTCATCCGGCTTTAATCGCAAAAATAAAAGTATTATCAAATTTGCAATTAGATGAACACTTTAAGCCGTTAGATGGCAGATTTAAAACAAAATTAGGCGATTTTCCTTTTGATATCAGGGTATCAATAATTCCAACAATGTATGGAGAAAAAGCTGTGTTGCGACTTTTGGCTGTAAGCTTTAGACCAACATCTCTTGATGAATTAGGCACAAATCAAAAAACAAAAGAAATTTTGGAAAGAATCGCGAGTAAAGCATATGGAATGGTTTTAGTTACAGGACCAACTGGTTCTGGTAAAACAACAACGCTTTATACCGTGCTTCAGCAATTGAACAGACCAGAAGTAAATGTCTGTACTATTGAAGACCCGATTGAATACGAACTTCACAACATAAACCAAACACAAATAAATCCAAAAGTTGATTTAACTTTCGCCACAGGATTGCGCGCTTTTTTAAGGCAAGACCCAAACATTATTATGGTCGGCGAAATCAGGGATTTTGAAACAGCTGATATTGCTATTCAGGCTGCGCTTACAGGTCATTTGCTTTTATCAACTCTTCACACAAACGACGCTCCATCGTCAATTCCAAGAATTTTAGACTTAGGAGTTCCTGGGTATTTGCTTGCCGCGACAATTAGTTTGCTTATAGCTCAAAGACTTACAAGAAAAATTTGTATTGATTGTATTTATTCTGAACCAGTAACTGAATCGCAAAAAGCAATTATGTTTCAGCAATTAAAAAACAGCGGTTTGTCCGATAAGGATGCGACAAAAGTAAAATTACCCGGATTTTTATACAAAGGAAAGGGTTGTCAGGTGTGCAGTTTTTCTGGCTACCATGGAAGAACAGGTATTTTTGAAGCGATTGAAATGGATGAAGAATTAAAAAATTATTTGAGTCAAAAATCGTTCAATCTGCAGGAATTCAGAGTTTTTATTAGAGACAAAAAAGGATTCAGGACAATGTTTGAAGATGGACTAGAAAAATTGAATATGGGAATTACAACGATAGATGAAGTATTAAGAGTTATTAAAGAGTAATTCAACAAGAAACAAGTTTGTAATTTGTGATTTGTTTGTATTTTGTGCCTTGTTTTTTGTATTTTCAAAAATATTATGCCCAGATTTAAATTTACGGCGATTGACAAAGAGGGAACAAGGCATTCTGGTATATTGTTGGCTAATGATAAAGATGACGCGGTGAGTTCTATTGCGAAAATTGGTTTTAGCCCAATTAGCGTAGGGCGTGTTTTTTCTGTGAAGTTTATTCAAAATTTTAGAGATAAACTTCCGTCAAGAGATAAAATTTTTCTTGCAAGAAATTTAACAATTATTCTTCAATCAGGTCTTGGAATTACAGAAGGCATAAAAATTTTATTGCGCGGAATGAAAAACGGCGCGTTGAAAAATTTTTTAATTCATTTTATTTTGATTGTTGAAAAAGGCGCGCCAATCTCCCAAGCCTTTTTGGATTTTCCGCGATATTTTTCGCCAATTGATGTTGAAATTGTAAAAATAGGCGAGTATTCTGGAAATTTAGCTTCTACTCTAAAAAAGTGGGCTGAAGATTTAGAAAGAGACCAAGATATTAAAAACACCGTAACCTCTGCTCTTATTTATCCGATTATTATTTTAACTGTTGCGACAGGCGTAATTATTATTTTAATCACATTCGTTATGCCTAAAATCGCCACGCTGGTTCAGCAAGTTGGCGGAACAAATGTGCCAAAAGCAACCGAAATTATTATTAATGTTTCTTTGTACTTAGGAAGTCATGTAGGTTGGTTTTTAACAATATTTTTTTCATCAATAGTAGCATTAATTATTTTTTTGCTTTCGTCTATTGGAAAAAGATTTTTATTAAAAGTTTTTATTAAAAGTTTTTTCACAAGAAATCTCGCTATGGCTTTAGCGTTAAGAAATTTTTGCTTTTTGTCTGAAAGTCTTCTCGCGGCGGGTGTGAATTTAACTGACGCCTTGAAGTTGATGGAAGAAACAATTTTTCACCCAGAATTTAAAAAATCTATAAAAAGCATAAGAGAACAAATTGTTCAAGGAACTGATTTCGGCGACGCTATAATGAGTCAAAAAGCCTTGCCCGGATATTTTTCTGGGATTTTAGGAATTTCATCAAGGACTGGAACTTTGTCAACGGTTTTATTGGTTTTAAGGGAATATTACGAAGGGGAAGTGAAGTTAAGGGTGAAAAACATTATTTCAATGATTGAACCTGTGATGTTAATTGTTATGGGTTTGGTTGTTGGAGGCATAGCTTTGGCAATTTTAATTCCAATTTACCAGCAAATTTCTACGCAGTTGGGCGAGACAGGGTAATGGACGCTCGTACTTTTTCCTCAGGCACCGGCGGGTTCTTGTGCTCCAGCGACGCAATCTCGCCTCGTGCCCCGGCGGTTTTGGGACGGTAATTCCCAAGCGCTTTTCATTTGTGAGAGGTGTATTAAAGTTTTTGCTTTATAATATATTTTGTCGTAATTAAATTCAATTATATAAATGGCAGAAGTATTTAAAGAGCCACAATCGGAAGCGGAGAAAAAGCAAGATGTTGAAGAATTAAGGGAAAAATTTGCAGAATTAAGGGAAAGATTCTCGGATGCTTTGTATGAAAGGCAATTAGCTGAAAACGCAGAGAGAAATTTTAAAGGAAAAAAAATTTTGGCAGACGGCAGTCCGACACAGGAATATACAGACCTAGTACGAAAATATACAGAATGTAAGGAGCTGGTTGAATCATTAAAACCAGAATTGAATGCATTAGGATCCGTAATTGAGATAGAAGAACTAAAAGAGAAAAAAATACGAAGAGAAAGAGATGGATTAGTAAGCGAAGGCTATGTTGAGTTTGATGTAAATGGCGGAAAAGCAAAAATTTTGCTTGGAAAATATGAAAAAGGCAACGAAGTATTTTTCAGGGTAGATGAAATTACTGAAGGCAGGAAATATGGCATAGAGCAACCTTTTATTATTTTACCGGATAAACCTGAAACATGGCACGGCTGGGTTAAGCAAGCGATTTTGCAGAATGTTTTTACAATTAAAGGAGAATTCGGTAAATATAGCAGAGATAGATTTAGAGATATAAGGTTGGTAGATATATATAACGCCATCCCGGAAAATTCTGAATATAATAAACAACAAATTATTCGCAATTAAATTAGGATTTCAAAACCTGAATAAATTGTTCAGGGGAAATATTTATATCTCGTAAAATTGCCCGGAGTGTTCCGCGAGGTATATCTTTGCCTGAATGCCTCGGAACAGTTGTTCTGCGACCGTCAAAATGACTAAAAACTAAATGAGAACTTCCTGTTTCTTTATGTTGAATAAAATCTAATTTTAATAAAATTTTAATGAGTTCGCGGTCTTTAACAACGGGAAGTTTAGGCATTGATTGTTGCTAAAAAATGTTTTGATGGAATTTGAACAATTTCAACAAATTCAATTCCTTTATCTTCTGGGATTGGTTCATTATCTATCTGTAAACTTCTAATATAAACATCAATTGCATCACGAATATTATTTCTTGTTTCATTAATAGTTTTGCCCCAAGTATGACAACCGATTAATACAGGCACAAAACCATGAAAAGTATTTTTTTCATCTGGTTCAATTATTACACGATATGAACGAACAGTGTCAAAAATTTTTGTTGTTTTGTTTTTATATGTAGCCATCGTAAATTTATTATAAATTACCCAACTGAGCAATGCCTGCAAGTTTCGTTTGACGGGTCTATTTTGAGTCTCATTTCTTCAATATCGCCTCCGCATTTTATACACTTTCCATATGCGCCTTTTTCAAATCTTTCAAGGGCTTCTTTGATTTTTTTAAGACGACCTAAAATCATTTCTTTTTGCGAATATATGTTTTGTCTTTCTTCAAATTGGTCAGCCATATCTGAAATTTCAATAGCAGATTCAGCGCTTGATTCTTTTACATCAAATTCGTCGCTCTCAATTTCTCTTAAAACAGATTCTAAATCTTCTTGTTCTTTAAGCAATATTGCTTTTAATGTATCCATGATGATTTTTATTATATCATATTTATTCGATGTTTTTCAATCTGTCAATTAAAATCTGAAATCCTGAGATAGAAGAGCTTATTATTAACTTTCCGTTATATATCGTCCAAATAAGCTTGTAGTCATCGTCTTTAAACGCAATTCTGTAATCTATATTTTTATAAGCTTGTGTAACCAAATAATTTCTTGTAAATTTGCCTGTTGAAATTCCATAATAGATATTTTTAAAATCAGAAATTAGAGTTTCTTTGTCCCATAATTTTATAAACGGCACAGCGGTTAGCTCATCTTTTATTTCAAAAATTAAGATTGGAAATTTTCGCGTGTGAGTGTAATAATAAATAATTTCATAATTCGTTCCAATTGATTTTTTAAAATTTTCTACATATTTGCTCTCTATGAATGTTGGGTTTATAAAATAATCAATAATAAAATCCCCGTTAAGGTTTTTGTTATTGTTTGTAAAATTTACTGACCATAACTCGCCTGCTTTTTTTTGATACTTAAATGAATTTAGCCACGCAGTTTTAAATCGTTCATTATTAAATTCAATGACAGGGATATTGAGTGCTGATAATCCTAACATCCAAATTTCTGATTTTTCTCCGTTGGATATTGTTTTTGTTGGTTGGATTTCTTTTTGAGTTCCTTGAATTGGTTCAAATATTTTTGGAGATTTTGGTTCTGTTCCAACTTCTATTTTTTCAATAGGCGTTGCTGTTTTTGTCGCAGGTTTTGTTGTAGGTTTTTGAGTGATTATCGCGTTCGTGGAGGTTGTTGTTGGCGGAATTATCAAAACAGCGGTTGTTGTGGGCATTGGTGTTGTAGTTGTAGCTGTTGTTGTGGAAATAGTTTTTGATTGTGGCGGAGTAAAAATAGGCGCGACAGGAAAGTCATTTTCTTGCAGTTTAATCACTGGGTCATCCGGGGTTTGTCTTTTTTGAATTTGTCCATAAACAAAAAAACCAAGCAATGAAATGACCACGATTCCTATTAGTATAATAATAATTGGATTTGATAAAAACGAAGAACGCTTCTTTTCTTCAATTTCATCAAAAAATTCTGCATTCCCAATGGTTTCTTTTTGTTCAAGCGCGCCCTCGCTCAATTCTGGCGAAGTTTTAATCGGAGTTTCAAATTGGTATGTTTTTTTAATTTTTGATTGTAGCGCGCTCCGTTGTTCGTCAGCTGGCGGATTAAATTCTACGGGCGTTATTATTGGTGTTGATTTTTGTGTAAATTGAAAAGAATTATCTGGTTGAGGTTTTATTTCTGGAGGTGGTGGCGCTGGTTTTAGAGTTGGTATTATAATTTTTTCTTCTGGCAATTTTACTTTTTGTGTCGGAATAGATTCTCTATTCAAATTAAACGATGATTCCTCGCCACTTTTTTCTTCTAAATCTGATTTCAATGTTTTTACGCTGAATTTAATTTCGCCAGTGCTGCGCGCTTCCTCGCTTGGTGGTGTTATTTTAGGATCTGTGTCCTGCATTTTTTAATGTTAATGAAATTTTTCCGTCAGGATGCAGTTGTTTTATGGTTACGCTCAGTGTGTCTCCGAGATGAATTTTATCTTCAACTCTTTCAATTCTTTCATTTGAAATTTCGGAAATATGAAGAAGCCCAGATTTGTCAGGAGCCAGTTCAACAAGCGCGCCAAAATCAAGAATTTTAACAACTTTTCCTTGAATAATATCGCCCTCATTTAAATCGCCTCCAATAATTTTTATCCAGTTTTTGGCTTTTTCTAAATTTTCGCGAATCTCGCTTGAAACAAAAACAGTTCCATCTTGCTTGACATCAATTTTTGTATTTGTAAGGGCTGTAATTTCTTGGATAACTCTTCCTCCTGGACCTATAATGGCGCCAATTTTATCAGGGTCAACTGTCATTGATGATACATATGGAACTCCTTTTTTAAATGATTTTCGCGGTTCGCTTATTATTGTTTTTATAAAATCAGCGATATGTTTATTGGCGATTATCGCCGATTCTATCGCTTCTTTGACCATTTTTGTCGTAAGCCCTTCAAATTTTACATCAAGTTGTATGGCAACAACTCCTTTGGGCGTTGACGCAACCTTAAAATCCATACATCCATAATGGTCTTCTGGTCCTTGAATATCTGTAAGTAATAAATATTTGTCGTCATTTTCATAAACTAATCCAATGCTGATTCCTGTAACAATTTTTTCAATAGGAACGCCCGCGTCTAATAAAGCCAATGAGCTCGCGCAAACAGAACCCATGGATGTTGAACCATTTGAGCATAAAACATCAGAAACAAGTCTGACTGTGTACGGAAATTTTTCTTCATCAGGAATTATTTTAGCAATACTTTTTTCAGCCAAAGCTCCGTGCCCAATTTCTCTTCGCCCCGGAGAGCCCATTCTTTTTACTTCGCCTGTTGAATAAGGGGGAAAATTATAATGATGCATTACTCGTTTTAATCCTTCATATTCAATTTCGCGCACCCAAAGCTCTTCTCCGGGTGGAGCCAGCGTAACACTGCTCATAATATGTGTTAATCCTCGCTGAAAAATAGCAGAACCATGAGGGCGAGGCAAAATTCCAACCGCGGCTTTTAGCGGTCTTACTTCATCAAGCTTTCGTCCATCTGGTCTGATTTTTTCATCAAAAATTTTCTTTTTAAAAATAGCTTTTAATTTTTGTTCAAGTCCTTGATAGATATTTGAATAATCTTCTCCGAGTTCGTTTTTTAATTCTTGTAATCTTTTGAACACACTTGATAAATTTTCATCGCCTTCTTTTTTTGAAAATAATATTTTTTCAAGGTCAAATTTTTCATCTTTCAAAAATTTTTCAGCGGATTCAATTAAATCTTTTTGAGCAGAAAGTTTTTCTCGGTTGGTTACAAATTGAGAAGTGAATCCTGAAATTGCCTTTGAAATATTTTCAAGTTCTTTTTGGGCAAGTTCGCATGCTTTTACAATATCTGATTCAGCAACTTCATTTCCGGAAAGTTCAATCATATTTATCTTGTTTTTATTTCCAGACACAAACATAGTAAAATCAGCGAGAGCATCATTTTTTGGATTGACGACAAATTGAGCGCCAATTTTAGCAATTTTTACGCCAACAATAGGACCAGACCATTCAATGCCGAGTAAATCAACAACAATCGCGCTTCCCAAGAGCGCCATAATATCAGTGTCATTTTCCGGGTCAATTGAAAAAATTGTGTTGACGATTTGTAATTCGTTCGTAACTCCTGCCAACGCCGGTCTGATTGACCTATCAATCAGTCGTCCATTTAAAACTGCGGTTTCAGACGGCCTGCCTTCTCTTTTCATAAATCTGCTTCCAAACATTTTTCCAGCCGCAGAATATTTTTCTTCATAATCAACTGTAAGCGGAGTAAAATCAATTCCTTCTCTTTTCCCGCCTTTAACAATTGTAGTTAAAACCAAACTATCGCCAGACCTCACGACAACAGACGAATGAGCTCTTTCCGCCCAATCATTCATTTCAAATTCAAACTCTCTTTCCCCGCTTTTTATTTTCAATGTTTTCGTCATTTTTTATCTGAAAAGGTGAAATATGTTTTTAGCTTTTCAGTAATTAATATAATTAGTAATTATAAGGCAAGTTTATTCAAAATTTTTTAATTTCTAATTTCTTTAGCCAAAGGCTAATCCGCCTCCGGCGGAAATTGATTTAAATAATAAACAACATCCGTAAATTTAATATTAAGGACACTCCGTGTCCTTAATATTAAGAGCAGAATGTAAGTAATTTTCAATCAATTTTAAAATTAACACTAACAAAAATCTAAATTTGCAAAAATTAAAAAATAAGGTATAATATAGGTAGCTTTAACTTTGGAGGCAGTGATTGTGTTAAGATTCACCCTTTTTCTTTTGGCGGTGCTTTTTGTTGTCGTGGTTGGATATAGCTCAATCATAAACTACGGGCTAATCGTAGGGGGTTATCATAGAGGTTGTCGTGGGACTCGGTGTCTTTGGGGCATATTATTGTCCAGTTTCGAACTACGAAAAACCCGAATCGTTATAGGACGGGGTTTGTACAAGCTCCTGATTCATTTGAATACGAGACTTTTTTCTTTTATATCTAATTTTTGCGTATGAGAATTTCTTTTGAGATGTCGTCTAAATCGTAGTAAAAATCTGCAACTTCTTTTAGTTTTGTGGCTGTGTTTTGTCCAAATCCTGCAACTTCAACTTGATTTCCTCTGTTTTTTAGATATTCAACAAGCGGAATAAAATCGCCGTCGCCTGTCGCCAAGATGACAACATCTAAAAGCGGAGCAATTCTTATTGCGTCAACTGCAATTCCAACATCCCAATCGGCTTTTTTCTCGCCTGAATTAAAAACAAGCAAATCTTTTATTCTTAGTTCTATTCCTTTATTTATTAAAGCTTCAAAAAATCCAACTTCTTTTTGACCTAAATCAGATTGGATAACATATGCGATAGCTCGGGTTACTTCTCTCCCGCCGACAACATGGTCTATTAATTTTCCAAAATCAACATTAGTCTTGTAAAAATTTCTGGCAGAATGATAAATATTTTGAGTATCAACAAACACTCCTACTTTTTGAGATGGCTTTGCAAATGGATTCATTTAAGTTTTTATACTTTGAAACTCTTATACTTTGAAACTCTTATACTTTGAAACTCTTATACTTTGAAA
>ERZ1292629.1551-Hain-H43-01um-R1-1551-length-21878-cov-8_pt1 | contig 21878 bp, 21 predicted proteins | sample MGYA00564399_ERZ1292629 | MGnify/ENA primary metagenome ERZ1292629 (study PRJEB36523, sample SAMEA6512636) | groundwater metagenome | collected 2019-01-08 | study: AquaDiva: Metagenomics assemblies of 32 groundwater samples | reverse complement strand
TTTTTTCGCTTCGAGTCCGCCACAATCTCATCAAACTTTTCATTTGTTATCAGTCCCTCTTGGACAAGCTTCTTTTTTAGTTGTTCAACCGGAATGGGTAGTTTCATCCCTCACCCTTCGAGGAACAGCTTTCCTCTGATTTTAATTTTCGATACTCTCGACTTTTTGATTTTGATAAATTGTTTCTCATTTGTTAAATGATTGATAATTTTTTACACCTTCCTCAAAGGGTGAGGGATCACCCTTAAAGCATTAATGAATATTTCAATCGACTTTTAAGAGAAGCGAAACCTTTTGCGAAATGCTTAAGTCTTTTCTCGCGAATCAAGGCGTCTTTTTTAGATTTATAAACTTCGCAATACATCAATTCCATTGGTCTTATGTTTTTTGTGGATTGGACTAATCCTTGATTATGTTTTTCCATTCTAGCTTTTAAATCTGATGCAAATCCTATATAGAAACTCCTGTCCTTTTTTGACCTTAATACATATACGAAAAACATAATCGATGTTTTAAGGGTGAGGGATTAGTATCGCTATCTAAGACCCAAAGAACAACTTATAAAAATCACCCAGCGAAAACCCGGCTAAAAGCATTTGCCACCCCAAAGCCGGTATTAACCAATCCTTGATAATAATAGCAAATACCGCCATAGACATCCAAAAGTAATAAAGAGGCAGTCGTCCTTTAGCCAAAATTTGGTAAACCAGAGAAAACAGAACTCCTAAAACAAGAATTAAACCTAAGTAGATAAAAAACCCGGGATACCCAGTCAAAAAAACCCCAAGCGCGATTAATTCTATTTCTTCATTTTCAAAAAATCTCTCCCCAAAACACCGGTTCAAGTATTTCGCCGCTCGGCTAACAAGTAGCGACATTAAAAACGCCAAAATCCACGGCCCAAAAAATCTCACCCCTACGTAAGACAAAAAATAACTGATGCTCTGATACGGCGGCAACATAAACTTCAAAAAACCGCCGCCGTTCTTCCATAAATCATATTGTAAGTTGGACCAATACAAAAAAGTTCCGAAAATTACCGCCACACTTAAGATCCAAACCCACCGCAACAAAATCTTAAACTTAAATCTGCCCCCGCACCACATTCCTAAAGCTGTAGCACCCCCGCAAAATCGTTCCCAAACACTCCTTTTCCCTTCAAGTTTAAAATCCTTAACACTTTGGTGTAGGGGTTTACTCAAAAAATTTTCCAATCTCCACGAAGAAAAACGGTAAAAAAATTGCGCCGCCAAAACCAAAACTAAAACGCATAGAATATAAACATTAAGCCAGGTCATAAATTTAAACTTCCTTAAATTATACCAAAGAATAGCAAAAGAGCCCCGCTTATAAGCAGAGCCCTTTCGCATATTCAGTAAACTAAAACCAACTAGAGATTCAATCCCGGTTGGGTTCCAGCTTCATAAAGCGTATTGCTAGTTCCCCCATCATTTTCCGAACTACTCGCAAACTTAGTACTCTCAAGACGGGTGTTGATTTCAAATCCTCCACTCCCATCAGTTGCGTAAGCATAGTAAGAACTCGAACTGTTAGGAGAAACAGGATCAACTGGATAAGCGGAAATAGGAGCTCCAGAACTAATTTGAGTCAAGTTTACCGGAATCCACCCATTTCCCGAAGAAGCACCCGCTACACCCGTACTCCGTTTTAGGGCTTCAGTCGTACTGGCAACTACAGTAATAGTGGCCGCAAAACGACCACCACAATTAGTAATAGGAGGCCTCGCAACGGTAGCTGCAGCATCGCTAGCAATTGAGATGTAACAGACTCCACTAGCAGAACTCGAACCATAATACGGCACACTCACATCCGCTCCATAAAGAGACAAAGCACTCTTAAGAGTCGCGAAATCCGAAGTCCTAGTCGAATCTCTTGCTTGTCGCAAAAGTTCGGCCGGATTTAAAGTTAAGATCACTACCGTCGCTAGAATGGCGATAATACCGATTACAATCAGAAGCTCGATCAAAGTGAAACCTTTCACTTGGTTTTTCATTAGAACTTTTACTTTATTTTCTTAGACCTTTTTCTTTAAATTCGACCTTTAGAAAAGCTTGGGTTTATTATAGCACGTGGTATTTTCCCAAGATTGTGGATAACTCCCGATTTTTCATTCTCCGCCAATTAGCGGAGAATTCGAAAAATTGAGGACCCCGCACCGATTTTACCCAAAATATTTAGCAAAACAGAAATTACCGAAAACCTAGTTGACACAAGCGAAATGCGGGGGCTGAATAAGCCCGCCCCTCCTTTGTCCAAGCGTTTCGCCAACACATTAAACTGTAAAATTGGTGCGGGGTTATCCGCCCTTAATCAATCCGATACTTAAAAAGTTAGATCCTCTTTTATTTTCTAGATTCTAACTCATTAATATTTTCATTAAAATCCTCCGGCAACTCGGCCTCAAACTGCATTCTCTTGCCATTTTCGGCTGCGAATTCCAAAGACATCGCGTGAAGCATTAAACGCCCGTTCCCAATTTTTTGTTTTGATTTACTATAAAGAACGTCGTTCACTACCGAATGACCGATACTCGCCAAGTGAACTCTTATCTGATGAGTCCGCCCGGTTTTTGGTTTTACTTCTAAAAGCGAAAAATCGCTCAAAGATTTTTCGCTTCCTTTTCGACCTGACACCTGATACTTGATACTTGATGCTAATCTGTACTCCGTCACCGCTTCTTTTTTCATCTTCTCCGAAAAAACCGACCGCTTCGTCGTGCCCGCCTTTATCCCAATCGGCTTGTCGATTATCCCTTTTTTATTTTTCACCCTTCCATACACCAAAACTCGATAAGTTTTTTGGATTTTATGCTCTTGGAAAAGTTTCTTTAAATATTCAAACGTCTTTTGATTCCGCGCCACCACCATCACCCCCGAAGTATCTTTATCCAATCGGTGTACAATTCCCGGCCTCGTCTCCGGATCGTCTCCAACTTTTTTAGTTTCGGGGTATTTTTCAACAAGCCAATCTGCTAATGCCTCCTCTTTGTTAGCGATAAGCGATTTGCTATTTGCTAATGTTCCATGAACTAAAAGTCCCGCCGGCTTATTCAAAACCAAAAAGTTCTCATTTTCATAAATCACTTCGGGTTTCAACATTAGCTAATCTTTATTTTCTATTTCTAAATTTTACCCTTTTTTATTCTACTCTCTATTTTCTAAATTCTAGATTCTATTTGTGGTGCGCACACTTGGAATCGAACCAAGGACCTCTGTCTTATCAGGACAGCGTTCTACCACTGAACTATGTGCGCGTAGCTATACTTCATCCCCCCCTCTTTGTGCGCGGTAGAAAGATCGGACTTCTGACCTCTTCCCCTCACTCTTATGTGCGTCCTGGAGGGATCGGACCTCCGGCCTTTTCGATGTCAACGAAACGCTCTACCACTGAGCTAAGGACGCAATACACACAAGAGTGAGGGGTCAACCCCGGAACTAATTGAGGAAAAGTCTAGAAAATTTAAAAATTCCTCAATTAGTACCGGGGTCAACGAAACGCTCCCCGCCCGAACGTACTATTCGGTACGGGCGGGTACCACTGCTCGCCCCGTTAGAAATCTTTGATTTCTTGTGGGGAGCTAACCGCGCTCCAACTTTAAAATTACCAGTTCATTAAAAACCAAAACCCGAGAAAAATCAACCCCGGAACTAATTACGGAAAGGTTTAGTTAATAATTTAGGAAATTTTAAAATTCCTCAATTAGTACCGGGGCAAATTTTGTTTAGCAGAAACTACTGGTTAGATAAACCCAAATTCTTCGCGCTTTCTATATTAAAATGGGCCGTATTGTTATTCGCATTTTTTAATTCGGTCGCGTTATTAAAATTCTCGACAAGAAACCCGGCCCCCCAAATATATACAAAAACCACGGCAACCATAAAAACAACCGCTAATATAACTAAAATTTTATCGTAATAATTTCTAAATAAATTTTTCATCAAAAACTACTTAAAATATACAAGGCCAGCGACTGAAACCGAATAATCATTCTGGTTCTGGCTAATATTAAAACTTTCAAAATTCATCAAAAACCTCATCGATTCCCTCTCGAGATGTTTCAAAAAACTTGCCACGCTAGTTAAAGGACCGCTCAATTTAAGCGAAAGTCTCGCGTAGCCAAAACTATCCGCCGTTGGAGAAACCTCGCTCCCCTCAAAATTGAAACTAGCGCCAACACTATAAAGTTTTGCCTCGCTTTCAAGCCATCGAGAAAAACCAACCACCAAATCATCTCGATTAGTCACGAGCTGCTCTAAACTCTTACTATAGCCACCCGCTACTTGCTTCTCGTTTTTCAAATTTGCCAAAGTTTCCGTCAGAGTTGAAGCTTGTTGAATCAAACCACGCTGGTTCGTAATTTCACCAACCCTAGAACTAACCTTAGCCTCCAACGCCAAAAGACCCCCTCCAAAAAGGAGAATCACTCCCAAAAACACCCCTAAAGTAATCCAGAGCTGATGCTTAAAATCTCCACTCATACCCTTCTATTATAACACATTTAAACTCACAAAATTTATTCTCCCTAAAATTTATGCCTGCCCCGTTGGAAACAAATTATTCCCAAGTACATACAATTTTATAGTTATTTCCTGTGGGGTATAATACTTAAATCAAACTTATGGAACCTTTGTTCTACCACTTAAGCAATCTAGTAACCAGAAACGACTACCGAAAACTTCAAAAAGCGAAAGATTTTTTCGGGAACTGGAAAAACGTTTGGGAAAATATCAAAAAAACCGAAAAGTCAGACCTCAATCCCGAAGTAGAGTGGAAAAAACTGCAGAAGCTGAATATCAATCTCGTTTTAAACGAAAGCCTGGATTACCCTGTCCTTCTTAAAGAAATCCCCTGGCCTCCTTTCGGGATTTATTCGATTGGAGCTTTAAACAAAATTAACGAACCTACTCTTGCTATCGTCGGCACCCGCAAAGCCACCGAAAACGGCAAAGAACTCGCTAGGATTTTCGCCTCTAGTTTAGTGCTCTCAGGCATTAATATAGTAAGCGGCCTTGCCTTGGGAATCGATGCCTCATCTCACGCCGGAGCGATAGAAGCCAAAGGATATACAGTCGCTGTCTTAGGAAACGGCCTGGATGAAATTTACCCTAAAACCAACGAAAAATTAGGCAAAAAAATTCTAGAGTCCGGCGGCGCTATCATCTCCGAATATCCGCCCGATATGCCTTCTCTCCCTCACCACTTCATCCAAAGAAACCGCATTATAAGCGGCCTTTCAAAAGGAATTCTGGTTATCGAAGCCCCGGAACGCTCTGGCTCTTTGGCCACCGCCCGATTCGCCGTCGACCAAAATCGCGACATTTTCGTTATCCCCGGCCCCATCTCTCATCCCAATTTTAAAGGCTCAAACGAGTTAATCCGCCAAGGCGCCACCCTCGTCACGAAACCCGAACATATAATAGAAATCATCGAACCCGAACTTGCCCAGAAAGAAACCAAAACCCAAAATCTTTTCGCCGAAAATCCCGAAGAAGCGCTTATTTTAAACGCCCTTCAAAAATCAAAAAAAGGCTTTAGTGTTGACAAAATTATTGAACTCACTAAACTAGACGCCGAAGTCGCTAACCGCGTTCTTTCATTCCTTGTTATTAAAAATGTAGTTAAGGAAACGGAAAACGGTTATACTCTATAAAATACATAAAATAAACACGAATAGAGATTTTTACTTCTGGAACATTCGGGTTGGCTGTGGGATCAATAATGTATTTATAAATATAGGCGATGTTCTAGAAATAAAAATCTCCTTCACATGTTATGAACTTAGTAATAGTAGAATCACCAACAAAAGCAAAAACAATTAGTCGATTTCTCGGCTCTACCTACAAAGTAGAGTCTTCTTATGGCCACGTCCGGGATCTCCCTAAAAGCAAATTGGGAATCGATGTTGAAAAAAACTTCGAACCTCAATACATTATTCCCAAAAAAGCCCAGAAAAATGTCACGGCGCTTAGAAAACTTTCCCAAAAAGCGGATGTGGTTATTCTCGCCACTGACGAAGACCGCGAAGGAGAAGCTATCGCCTGGCACCTTTTAGAAGTCTTGAAAATCGACGAGTCAAAAACTCGCCGTATTGTTTTCCACGAAATCACCGAAAGCGCCATTGAAAACGCTATCAAAAACCCGAGAAGTATTTTAAAAAATCTCGTCAACGCCCAACAAGCTCGCCGGGTTTTAGACCGCCTTGTCGGCTACAAACTTTCCCCTTTCCTTTGGAAAAAAGTTGTCCGGGGCCTTTCGGCCGGGCGCGTCCAGTCGGTCGCCCTCCGCCTTATTGTTGATCGAGAAGAAGAAATCAAAAACTTCAAACCGGAGGAATATTGGACTATAAGCGCCATCCTTAAAAAAACCAAAGAAAAGTTTGAAGCTAGCCTGATTAAAATCGGAGACGAAACTATTCCTAAATTAGGCATCAAAAACGGCGAGGACGCCAAAAAAATCGCTAGCGATTTAGAAAAATCGGAGTATCAAGTTTTATCCGCTGAGAAAAATGAATCCAGGAAAAATCCCCTCCCGCCGTTTATCACCAGCACCCTCCAGCAAACGGCCTCCCGCGCTTACGGTTTCTCATCTAAAAAAACCATGTTTCTCGCCCAGTCTCTCTATGAGCAAGGCTTCATCACTTACATGAGGACCGACTCAGTCAATCTTTCAAAAGAAGCTTTGGAAATGGCCCAGAAATGGGTAAAAGATAATCTCGACTCCAAATATCAGCGCGAACCTCGCGTTTTCAAAAGCAAATCCAAGCTAGCCCAAGAAGCCCACGAGTCCATTCGTCCCACTAATCCCTATTTTTCTCCCGAAGAATTTGCAAAATCAAAATCCAAAAAAAACCTGGAAAAAGACCAGCAAAAAGTCTATGACTTAATCTGGCGCCGCTTTATCGCCTCTCAGCTTCCTGAAGCCATCTTCGACTCCACACGCATCGAAATTTCGGCTCAAACCGGCTCGAAAAATTATACTCTCCAATCCAACGGCAACATTATGCGTTTTGACGGCTTTCTTAAGGTTTGGCCCATTAAATTCGAGGACAAAGAGCTTCCCGACCTCGAGAAAAATGACAAACTTAATCTCGTCGAAGTTAAACCTTCGGAGCATTTTACCGAACCTCCCCCTCGCTATAACGAAGCCTCGCTCATCAAGACCTTGGAAAAATACGGCATCGGCCGCCCTTCAACTTATGCTCCCACCATTTCAGTTATCCAGGAACGCAATTACGTTGAAAAAATAGATAAGCGATTTCACCCCACCGAAATAGGAACTTTGGTAAACAAAGTCTTAACCGAACACTTCCCCCAAATCGTCGACATCGACTTCACCGCTCAAATGGAAAGAAATCTCGACGAAGTGGCGAATGGCGAAAAAGCGTGGCAGGAAACCATCCGCGAATTTTATGAACCCTTTGCTAAACTCCTTGAGCAAAAATACGAAGAGGTTGAAAAACAAAACGTCATCGAAGAAATCACCGACGAAAAATGCGAAAAGTGCGGTAAACCGATGATTGTTAAATTCGGCCGTTTCGGCAAATTCCTCGCCTGTTCCGGTTTCCCGGAGTGTAAGACCACTAAAACTCTTAAATCCGAACTTAAAAAAATCGGCCTTAAATGTCCGAAATGCGCCGAAGGAGACGTTATTGAACGCCGCGTGAGCCGGAAAGGACGGGCTAGAGGTAAAATCTTCTGGGGCTGTTCCCGCTACCCCGCTTGTGACTATGCTTCCTGGGTTAACCCCTTAATCGAGCCAGAACCTAAACCGGAACCAGAAAAAGAAGCTGATACCGAAGACTAATCTTGATTCTAAGTCTCAAATCTTTCATACTGTTGCCATGAACGTGGAGGAAATCGCGAACCGGGAACCCAAAAGCCTAATTGGGCGCGCCTTTATATTTGCTCAAAAAGCCCACGAGGGCCAGAAACGGGAAAACGGCGACCCTTACTTTACCCATGCTCTTAGAACCGCCGAACTCTTAAACCAATGGCATCTCGACGAAACCAGCATCGCCGCTGGCCTTCTTCACGACGTGCTGACAGTCGCTAAAGTTCCTATCGCTGAAATCCGAAAAGAATTCGGTGATGATATCGCCTTTTTAACCGAAGGCATTGCCAAACTCTCTCTCGTTAAATACCAAAACGCGGCCTCAAAAATCGAAAATCTGAGAAAAGTTATTATTGCTTTAAGCGAAGATCTCCGAATTGTTTTTATTAAACTCGCCAACCGCCTTCATAATATGAAAACGCTCGAGGGGTTGCCGTTAGATAAGCAAAGAGAGCTCGCTCAGGAAACCAACGACATCCACGCACCCCTAGCCTACCAAATCGGCATGGCAAGCCTCGCGGGCGAATTGCACGATCTCTGCTTCCCCGTCCTTTACCCAAAAGAATATGACTGGCTTCTAAAAAATATCAAAGATGAATATGACGCCCGCCAAGAATATTTAATTAAATTTAAACCCCAGCTTGAAGCGCTACTGAAAGAAAACAAACTTGAACCTTTATTTATCGACTTCAGAGCCAAACGCTATTCTAGTCTTTATTTCAAACTCTTAAGGCACGAAATGGATTTCTCTCAAATCTACGACCTCATTACCACTTGGGTTGTTTTCAAAGACCCTAAAGACTGCTACGAAGCTTTAGGAGTTATCCATCAAAATTGGCCGCCTCTCCCCGGCCGCATTAAAGACTATATTGCCTCACCTAAATCCTCGGGTTATCGCTCCCTTCACACCACCATCGTCGGCCCGGAGAACAAACATATCGAAATCCAAATCCACACCGAGAAAATGCACGACGAAAATAAAAACGGCCTAGCCGCTCATTGGCTCTATAAACAAAACCTTGATAAAAAAGATGAACCGCCGAAATCATTAAAAGACAAACTCAAAGAAGTCCCCCTAATTCGGCACTTAAGGCGCTGGCAAAACGAATCCGTCAACCTCGCCTCAAGTTATCAAGAATTTATCGAGGCGATGAAAATAGATTTCTTTAAAGACAGAATCTTTATCATCACTCCCAAGGGAGACGTCATCGACCTTCCTAAAGGTTCCACTTCTTTAGATTTCGCTTACAAAATACATTCCGACGTCGGTCATAGCGCTATCAAAGCCGAAATCAACAGTGCGCTAAAACCATTAAACGCCGAACTCGCCTCTGGTGATTTGGTGAAAATTATCACTCAAAAAGGGAAAAAACCTTCAGAAAAATGGCTTGAATTCGTCAAAACCCCCCACGCCAAAGAACACATCCGCGGTTTCTTCAAGGAAAAAAGCGAACGCCTAAATAAGAAATTATTCTAGCTTCAGCTGCTCTAAAATCCCCCTCAGTTCCTCGTCCGAATAATATCTAATTGTGATTTTCCCTCCGCCAGCTGGCGGACCGTGCTTCTCAATCTTAACTGGCGCCTTAAATTTCGAAGTTAGTTCGTGCTCAAGCATCACAAGTTCCGGTGATAAACTTTGAACTGAAGATTCTTTTTTATCCGGTCTCACTCGATCTTTTAATTCTCGAGTAGTCATTTTATTCAAAACAATATCATCAAAAAGTTTCTTCTGGGAAGCCGGGTCAGCCACCGAAAGCAAAAGTCTCCCATGAGTTTCAGATAGTTCTCCTTTTGCCAAGGAATCCTGGATATAGGCCGGTAAGTCCAAAAGCCGCACACTATTCGCTACCGCTTCCCGGCTTTTACCCAAACGAGTCGCGATCTCTCTCTGGGTAAGGTTAAATTCATCCTGAAGCCGGGAAAAAGCGCGAGCCGTCTCAACTGGATTTAAATTTTCGCGCTGTAAGTTTTCAATAATCGCCATCTCTAATCTCTCGCGTTCAAAATCCACCCTTCGCACAATCGCCGGTACCCTCTCTAATCCCAAAATCTTAGCCGCTAAAAACCGCCTCTCTCCGGCAATCAAAATATATTCCACATCCGTTCCGGTTGAAGTTTCTTTTTCCACCTTAGTTACCACAATCGGCTGCAGAATCCCAACTTCTCGAATTGAAGCCGCAAGCTCCCTAAGCGAATCTTCACCGAAATTTTTTCTCGGCTGGTGGGGATTCGGTTTTATTTTTTCAACCTCAATCTGAAAAATCGCCTGCCCGTCCGAAGCACTCGCGCGAAGGCGGGAGTTTTGCTGAAGGAAATCAGGCTGTTTGCGTTCAAAGTGCTTTTCTTTTTCCGTAAAAACCATCGCCCCGCCTTGGGCTTCGCTTGAGGGTACGATTTGCGAACCAGAAATCTCCTCTTCCTTTTTTTCTTCTTGGGGCTGGACTATTCCGTCATCATTCTGCTTTTGTCCTCCGCCCGGCGGTATTAAAGATTCCAATCCTTTTCCTAAGGTCATAGATAAAAAATATTTCTAGATTAAAAATTCGTTTTCCGAAACCCTCGCAGCCGGCTTGGCATGGTCCGCTCGTTCTCTCTTTTTTCCGAGCGGCAAACCGGCGAGGACAAGCGAACGAGTCGTTGGACAAGTGAAGCGGGTTGAGAAAAGCGAATTTTTAATCATTGTAACCACTAAATAATAAAGTTTCCGAAATCTTGACTAGACACCATCGTTCCCGAAACCAATTCTTTTTCTTGTGCCAGAATCTCATCGGCCAAATTTTTATACGCCAGAGCGCCGATAGAATCAGGCCTGTAAAGTATCACTGGCTTTGAAAAACTTGGGGCCTCAGCCAGCGCCACGCTTCGCGGAATCTCGGTCTTAAAAACCTGATACGGAAAATTCCTTCTTAAGTCTTTCGCCACCTCCCGGCTTAATCGTTCGTTCCGATTATACATAGTTATAAGCGCCCCCGTCACTCTTAAATTATGGCCCATATTATCACGAATCAAGTTAACCGTCTGTAAAAGTTGGCCCAATCCTTCTAAACTGTAATATTCCGCCTGAACCGGAATTAGAACTTCGTCCGATGCCATTAGGCCATTTACCGTCAGTAAACTTAAAGACGGCGGCAAATCAATCAAAACATAATCATACTGATGTCTAAATCTGTTTAAAAACTTCCTTAAAAAATATTCCCGCTCCGGCAAATTCACAAACTCTACTAAAGCTCCGGCTAAATGCGGCGCCGCCGGCACTAAATGAAAATTAAAAAGAGCAGTGGGGCGAAGCACGTGCTCGTGAGGCACTGCATTAATTACTCCGTGATAAACACTCACTTCGGTTTTTAATGGATCATACCCAAGAGCCGAACTTGCGTTCGCTTGAGGGTCAAAATCAACCAAAAGCACCCTCCGGCCCATCGCCGCCAGATAGCTCCCTAAATTAACCGCCGTAGTAGTTTTCCCAACCCCCCCCTTGGCATTACAAATACTAATAATCCTGGCCATTGCCCTAATTGTATAGATTTTCCCTAAATAACGCAAAAATTTTTTTGCTTTTCACAAAAAAATAAACTAGAATTCTACATACAAATTTCATTGCCCGGGTGGCGGTCCGCCAACTGGCGGAGGCAGATTTACCCCGTACTAAATTTACTGATAGTTTTATTAAAATGGGCGAGTGGCGGAACGGCAGACGCGATGGACTCAAAATCCATTGACCGCAAGGTCGTGAGAGTTCGATTCTCTCCTCGCCCACCAGACAGGAAATTGCAAGCAAGGGGCAGTCGCCTCGCTTCGCTCGGCGGCCAATTCGTATTGAATTTTGGGCGAAAAAATCAGTTGGCGATTCTGCAAAATGCAGTTCGAGCCGATATTTTTAAGAAATGTCGTCATTTCCGACTTGTTTTCTGATTCAAGCAGTTTCGCGGCTTGATTTAAGGATAAAACGAACTCACGAGCCGGTTCGAGCCACGACAAGCCCTTCTGTTCAAAATCTTTGATTTGCTCCCGCAAACCGACTTTTTGCTTGATTAATTTTTCTTTGCGAGACGCGTATTCTTCGGCAGTAATAGTTTCTTCCAAATAGACATCAAGCAACTTTTCTAACTTTTGTTCAGCCATTGCCAATTCTGTTTTAAGATTTTGAACAGTGATTTCAGCTTGTTCCTTTGCTCCCATTTCTTCCTTATTTAATTCGGCCAAAACTTTCTCTGTGTCGTAGCTCGACAAAGAAACTTTTTGAAGAAAAGATTTAATCTGCGCGTATAATTCCTCTTGCCGCAAAAAATGTTTTTCTTGGCACGGACCCTTCTTTTTCGTGCATCGGTAATACACATACTCTCTGCCGCTTGGCTTGATTTTCTTTTCGGCAGTTATCGCCGCCGAGCAAGGGCATTTCATCAGGCCAAGAAAAGCAAAGTTGTGTTTCTTAACTTTTTGCGGCTTGCCCTTCTCTTTCATAATTTCTTGTACTTTATCAAAAAGTTTCTTTGAAATAAGCGGCTCGTGAGTAGCTTCGTGGATTTCATTTTTGTATTTCATAAGGCCGATGTAGAAGATATTCTGGAGTAACTTGTGAATTTGAGACATTGAGATACTTCGCTCCAAATTGCTTTTTTGTTTATGCCACTCGGCTATTTCTCGAAGATTGTAATTTCCGGTGGCATAGAGTTCAAAAATCTTTTTGACTATAGGGGCTTTTTCTGTATCAATATCAATTCCCCGCGTTTTGGGATTGTTCAAATAGCCGAGTGGTGCTTTGCTTGGCCAAACACCATTTCGCACTTTTTGCCTCATGCCGCGAGTTACATTTTCTCGCAAAGAATCTACATAGTATTTGCTTTGTCCGAAAGCAATTTGGAGCATAAAAAGTCCTTGCGGAGTTGGCTCAAACCAAAATGTCGGAAACTTCAAAGATTTAATCAAGCCGCGATCAATCATGTGAATAATTTTTCCGCCGTCCACAGAATTTCTTGCAAGACGATCGGGATTCCATGAGAGTATTCCATCTGCCTTTCCTTTCTCAATCAATGACAACATTTCTGCGAATTTCATTCGTCCAGGTTCTTTGGCAGTTTTTGTCTCCTGAAAGGAAGCGACAATTTCAAGTTTTTCTTTGGCGGCAAATTCTTTCAACTCAAAGACTTGGGCTTCAATGCTCAAAATTTGTCTGTCCTCGTCTTCTGTGCTCTTGCGAGCGTAAAGTATATATTTCATATGATTTTGATTAAAAATTTTATTTTCCCAAAATGCAGAATCGCCAACTGATTTTTTCGCCCAAAATTCAATACGAATTGGCCGCCGAGCGAAGCGAGGCGACTGCCCCTTGCTTGCAATTTCCTGTCTGGTGGTCTATTCTTGAAATAGTTCGGACGGTTTTCGCCGCCTGCGGCGGCGAGGAAAGTACCCCGCAAAAATCCGAAACCGCGGCTCCGCCGCGCCGATAAAAACCGCCAAAGAACCTGTAAAAATATCGGCTCGAACTGCATTTTAATTTTGGGAAAATAAAATTTTTTCAACACCCCTATGCGTAATAAAAATATTCCAATTTTAATAGCGGTAGCTATTTTAGCCCTTGTTGTATTATATGGATATGTTAAAAAAGACTTCGGTCCTCCCAAAAACTCAATTCCTGCGAACGATTTACAGCCATCATCAAAAACAAACCCATTAGACTGGAAGGAGGCCGAAGAGAAGTGGAGAGTATTTGCCGAGCAACATATCGAGAAGATGCGACAGCTTGATCGAGAACCAAGAAAGTTTGTAGAAGTTAAAAGTGAGCTCATATCTAAATATTTACCAAATTTTAGAATCTACACCGAGAAATATTTCACTTTTGCCTTGAGGGTAGATGGAGACATAATCGAGATTGCGAAGCCGGCTTTGGGTTGGCAGGCTAAATGGGTGGGGCCTGGCGAAGAGGATTACGAGTCGTATTATAGAAGCCCCGAGTATTCTGATTTTATGAGTAAACAACGGATTCAAGTTGCAGACAGTCAGACCGCGATTGAAGTTATCAAACTGACTGAAGATATATATAATCGCTCTGGCTACGAACCTTCTTGGTGGGAATATACTGCATCGAAGAGTAGAAATATTTGGACTATACGGATTGAGTGGGTAGGACCTTCTACTTACTCGATTATTCTCCCACCAGTTTGGGAAATCGTAGTGGACGAACAAAGCAACCTCAAAGAGATTCGTCAGCAACGTGAGAGATTTTAGAGTTGAAATTTTACTACTCATTATTTTTCAAAGAATTTGCTGCCAAAGAAGAACTTGAAATTGTCATCGGCGCGGCGGAGCCGCGGTTTCGGATTTTTGCGGGGTACTTTCCTCGCCGCCGCAGGCGGCGAAAACCGTCCGAACTATTTCAAGAATAGACCACCAAAAATAAAAAAGAGGGAAAAAGCAAAAACAAAACCCGGACGAGAAGCTATAGCCCCATCCGGGTTTATTGTGAGAAAAACTTCGTCTCTCCGGCATCAAGCCTTCCTTGATCGTAAATATCTTCGTGAGGGTCGAACGGTCTTTCTTCCTTCTTCTCAAACGAAACCCTAAACCCAAGAAACCGATCTTCGTACTCAAGTCTCGTTGATTCCCTCGCTGCCTCGTGAAAAACTTGAGCCAATAAGGCCACCTTCCCTAAAACTGCCCCTAAGGAAAGTAACCTCCAATAAAGCCTCCCCGTTAAAGCGAGGATACCGCTAATCACGAAAAGCTGATCCACCTATTATCACCTCCCTCGTTGTAAAGTTGCTAATTCCGGCATTACTATACACCCAAAATCAATCCTGGCAAGAGTACAAAAAATGAAAGCCCCCGGAAAGCTCAAAGCTTTCCGGGGGTGTCTTGCTTGGCGTCGGTTTCGTTCGAGAGGAACTACACCCAACGCAGGTTCGTACGCGTCGGTCGAGTCGCGATGGTATTCTCTTCGATGATCGTGCTCGACTGGCTGTTCACTTGGCACGTGCCGGTCCGCATTCCTTCGGTGTTGATGATTACGCAGTCGCGCGCTGATCTCGCCGTCTCCGTCGCGATCATCGTGGCTCCTCGGCATATATCGTCTCGCGTCACCGCTAGGCCCGAAACCGAATTGGCCGTCGAAACAAATTTCCGTGGTGCACCCAGCCAGGCCTGCATGTCCGTTTGGCTCGACGTTAAAGCAATCAGTCCATCGCGGTCGATCATCCCGTTACGATTACTGAAAGAGTCGCCATCACCATTCGATAACACGGCCACCGAAATCAGAGTACCAAGATTATAGGCCACCACGCACGAAAAGCTCGAAGCGCCAACCATGAAGGTTTTCCGTGGTGCACCTATGCCCATAGCCACGTCGAAGTTCGTCGTCAAGTCAGCAATTGAATAGGCCACTTCCACCGTCTCGATGGTTGTCGCCGTCAAGTCGGTCGCAGAAACCGAGGAAAACGCGATAGTCCCCGCCGTGAATTCGCTCATCTGCGAAGTTGGCGGCGACAAGCTGGTCGCCACAGTCAGATTGGGACAGTTGTTGGCGTTGACCACACCAACCGACACCATCGCAACCGCGAGAATGACGACAGCCAGAATCCAAAGATTTCTCTTCATCGTTCCCTCCAATTGAAACTCGAGTTTCGGTGCATTCAGTGCAGTATGCCAGCTCAAATCACCGAGATGTTGCCCAGAGTCCTCCATTTTCTAGACAGAAATGCGGTTTAAAAGCCGCCGAGCATAATTGCGGCGAAGAAAGTGCGCAGTAAATGTGCTAGCTATAGACTACCAAAAACCCCACCCCTTTTCAAGAGCTAAAACTATTCTTCTGCGACTGTGGGCAAACTGATTTTCTTAAAATAAATCTCAAGCAGATGGTAAACCAAAATCCCGCAAGCCGTTCCAATTAAAGCTCCGGCAAATACATCGAGCGGCCAATGCACCCCCGTAAAAACTCGCGCCACCGACATAAGCGCCGCTAAAATAAAATACCAAACTCCCCACTTTTTATTAATATAAAACATCACCATTGCTAAACCGAAAAACATCGTCGCGTGGCCCGACGGGAAAGCAAATCCTGATTCGGAGATAAGCGGTGTAAATCCCAACTCGGCAAAAGGCCTTAAAACCGGATAAAAAAAATGTATTGCCTCCACTAAAATTCCACGGCCTAAGATAAAAACAATAACCATCTGAGAAAAAAAGAAAATCCTCCGCTTCCATCCCGGTTCGGTAAAAATCAAAACCAAGGCCGAAAGAATAAGGATATATGGCAAATATTCAGCCAAAAAAATTCCCAGCTGATCAAGCCACATACTCCGATGGGCAAAGCTGAATATCCACTCAAAAATCTTCCCGTTAAGATTTTCCATTAAATCAATTCCCTAAACCAAAAAGTCCTCGAACCGATTACCTTCTCACAAAAGGTAAAAGCGACATAAACCTCGCTCTTTTGATTGCCTGCGCCAATAACCGCTGATGCTTAGCGCAAACGTGCGTGTGCTTCGGGTCGATAATTTTCGCCTGCCCCGAAACAAATCGCTTTAAAAGTTCGGTTTCTTTGTAATCAATCTTCCTTAAATTTTGCGAACAAAAAAAACACTGTATCATTTTAATAGGTTGTAGGTGTTAGTTTATAGGTTTTAGAAATATAAGTTAAAAAAGATTTATAAGCAAGTCCTCCCTAAAACCTAACACCTAAAAACTAAAACCTGTTTTTATATTTTTTTCACTTGGAGTGAATCCAATTCCACCGCCGTGTCTCGACCAAAAATCGGCACCATCACCTTCACGTGGCCGCGTTCCTCATCCACTTCGGAAACTTTGCCGTCATAATCTTTAAATGGTCCGTCGATAATTTTGACCAAGTCGCCGATTCTGAAATCCACGTTAAACTTGCTCTCGTCGCTTCCCATCCGCCCCAAAAGCCCGTCCACTTCTTCTTTAGAAAGCGGAGTTGGCTTGGTGCTGTCTGCTCCCACAAACCCCGTTACCCGAGGCGTGTTTCGAACCACATACCAGGAATCAGCCGTTAAAACCATTTCCACTAAAACATAGCCGGGATAAACTTTCTCTTCAATTGTCTGTCTGTGCCCGCTTTTCACTTTCACTTTTTTCTCCGTCGGCACAATAACCTTAAAAATCCGGTCTTCCATTCCAAGCATCTCCACCCTTTGTTTCAAATACCGGGCCACCGCTTCCTCGTAGCCGGAATAGGTGTGGACGGCATACCACTGCCGCATACTATTTTTTTCCTCCTGGGTAATTTGATTATCCATAAAATCCTTTTTTATTTAGCGATAAAGGTTTCGAGTGCAAACCTAAATATCCCGTCTAAAACACCTAAAAATAAGGCTAATCCTAAGGAAATCCCAATTACCACCCAGGTTAATCGTATCGCCTCCTGCCTTGTTGGCCAATTAATATGGCGGAATTCCTGTATCACCTCCTGAAAATAAGTTTTTATTCGTTCTAACATATCTTTGATGATGTTGATGCCCTAAGAGTACTAATTAATACGAGATAATTCTAATTTGTATTATTGGTATCATTAGTACGCATTCGTATATTAGTATCGCGTTTTAAGCTAAACGTCAAGGTTCTGCACCGAAAGGGCGTGAAGCTCAATAAACTTTTTCCTAGGTGCTACGTCATCGCCCATTAGAACATCAAACATTCGATCCGCCTCCGCCCCATCTTCAATCATCACCTGCTTCAAAAACCGCTTCTCGGGATCCATCGTCGTTTCCCAAAGTTGATCCGGATTCATCTCTCCTAACCCTTTATATCTTTGGATGCTCACCCCCTTGAGACCCTCTGTCTCAATTAATCCCTCTTCATCCTCAGGAATTTCTTCCGCGGTCTCTTCCGCTTTTTCTTTCACTTTCTGCCCGGCCTTGCTTTTCGCTTTCTCCGCTTTAAATGCCCTTAGTTCTTTTATCACTTTCTCTTTTTCCTGCTCGGTGTAAACATAGCGAGCCTCCTTGCCTATTTGAATCCTATAAAGCGGCGGTTGAGCGATATATAAATAACCATTCTCAATCACTTCTTTAAAATATCTATAGAACAAAGTTAAAAGTAATGTCCGAATATGCGCTCCATCCACGTCCGCATCGGTCATGATAATAATCTTATGATAACGAATTTTCAAAAGATTAAACTCTTCCGCGATCGCCGTCCCCATCGCCACAACAAGAGCTCTTATCTCAAGATTAGCCAGCATTTTATCTAAGCGCGCTTTCTCAACGTTTAAAATCTTTCCTTTGAGCGGCAGAATCGCTTGTGTCCGCCTCTCACGCCCCATCTTAGCGCTATTGTGAACAAAAACTCCGCTCGCTAATGCAAAGTTATGAGTACTCTCGACCTCTAAATCATAAACATCAATTCTTCCTTCCACGTTAACAATCTTCTTTATTTTATGATTATAACTAACAATCACTTCGTTCAACTTCTCTTTGTTATTGCCAAAAAATCTTTCGGCAACAGTCTCATACTTAATTAAATTTTTATCTCGCATCTGCTTCCTCGTTTGATTATAAACTGCCACATCTATCTTGCCGGTTTTTAGATAAATATCATGAAGCGTCGAAATGGCTTTCGCCAAATACGTTTTGTTATATGCCTCCTTTCTTTTTTTTCTAAATTCCGGTGTCCACTGCTCTTTTGTCAATTCCGCTCTTAAACCCAAGAGATCTTTACTAGACCACTGTCTCTTAGCTAAGAGAGAAAGTTCTAGTCTCTTTTCGGGATTTTTTTCAAAATAATTTTTCACTCTTTCTGACTGCTTCTTAATATTCTCATTACTAGCCCAATATTTTTTTTGAGCAACACTTAATAATTGTTTATTTATTTTTTGATATTCAGGATTCCCTTTATAAAAATCCGAAAAACTTTTCAGCATAAATTCTTTATACTCTTTATTCTGCCATTGCTTTATAGCTCGTTCGCTTAAACCGGCCCGTACGCTTGGCTGAAGCATTGCCTTCCTAATCTTCTCTCTAAACTCAGAAGTCTTATGCAACAATCGCATTTTCTCTATAACCTCCGGACGATGAAGAGTTTTGTAAGCAAATTCTCGATGGATCGCTAAGTGTTCTTCTTTTGTTAATCGAAATATGTTACTCGGATTGTTGTTTAATTTATTAAAGTCCTTGTGGTGACGATACTGACCACTGCTTTCGCTATAAACATTATTCAAAAGATTATATTTATCGGACAAAAGATGGGTAAAAATCCAATATTGTTTCATTGGATCAAAAACCATTTCGTAACCGTCAATCGTAATTTTCCCGCCAACTTCCGAATGCTTACGATAAATAGGCATCAAGGAATCACTAGGCTGTAAGTCTCTAGCAACTTTATAAGAACCGCTACGGAGCATAAACTTGTGATCGGGTGTACAAATAATTTTTTCATCATTATCTAATGTCACCTGAATAACCTCTGTGTTCTTTTTTGTTACTCTCGGATTAGAAATTTTAGCCACTCCCACACTGCCATCCTTTTTTATTGTGTAGCAAAAATTAATTTCCCCTCTCTTATCCGCTTCTACAAGTTCTCTGAAAGAAATATTTCGGCCATCAACCAAAGCCACCTCGGTATCACCAGAAAAACATCCGCCGGCTGAATCGCCCTCGACGATAAAAAGTTCCGATTCCTCCGGACTCCTGGAACTGCAATCCGCGAGTTTTCCCGGTAAAGTCAGTCCCTCAAAAGCCCCTTTTCTTAAAACCGTATCTCTCGCCGCCTTGGCCGCCCGCCTCGCCTTCGCCGATAGCAACACCCGCTCGATAATCTTCCTGGCCTCGCTTGGTTTTTTTTCTAAAAATTCTTTAAGAGCTTCGCCAACCACGCTCTCCACGGCCGTCCTCGCCTCTGGGTTTCCTAACCGAGCCTTAGTCTGCCCCTCAAACTGTGGCTCCCTAAGTTTTACCGATACAACAGTCACCAATCCCTCTCGAACATCCTCGCTTGTTAAATTTTCTTCTTTCTCTTTCAAGTATCCTTCCGCCCTCGCGTAAGTATTTAAAGACCTAGTCAAAGCCGAACGAAAACCGGTAAGATGCATTCCGCCGTCTGGGGTATAAATATTATTCGCGAAAGAAAGTTCTTTCACATCTAAATCGTCTATATAAAGAAAAGCCACTTCAACGTTGATATTCTCATTATCTTTGTGCACATAAAAGACCTCCTCTTGGAGTGGTTTTTCATTTCGGCTTAAATAACTCACAAAAGAATACAATCCACCTTCAAAATAAAAAGATCGGAAAAGCGGCACCTGCTTTCTCTTATCGGCAAAATTAATCCGGACTCCTTTTGTAAGATACGCTTGCTGCCGAATATGATCCACTATTCGTTTGTCGTTAAAATCAATAGTTAAGAAAATCTGAGGGTCGGGAGAAAAAAGCACCTTCGTGCCGGTTGCCTTGCAAGTTCCAATCCGCTTCACTTTCGCCAGTGGCACGCCTCGTTTATATTCCTGCGCGTATTGTTCCCCCTCCCGGCACACTTCCACGCGAAGCCATTCCGAAAGCGCGTTTACCACCGATACACCCACTCCATGCAAACCCCCGGAAACTTTATACGACTCGCCGCCAAATTTTCCTCCGGCATGCAGTGTGGTCAGCACCGTCTCTAGCGCTGATTTTTTTGTCTGCTTATGAATATCCACCGGGATTCCTCTGCCGTCGTCCATCACGCTCACCTTATCCTCTGGCAAAAGTTCAATAGAGATGCTCTTCGCATATCCCGCCATCGCTTCGTCGATTGAGTTATCTATAACCTCCCAAATTAAGTGGTGTAAGCCATCAGGTCCGGTAGAACCGATATACATCCCCGGCCGCTTCCTTACCGGCTCCAAGCCCTCCAAAACGTAAATATCGTCAGCGTTATAAGAATTAGCCTTTGGAGCTACCGTTGGTTTTTTCGGACTTAAATCGTCCTTCGATTGTATAGGCTTTTTAGGCATTTTATTCCAGGAAAATCAAATAAAAACAAACCAAAAAACGGGTTCTGTACACAAATTCTACCACAAAAAACCAGGAAAATCCAACCCCAGCACTAATTGTGAAATTTTTTTCAATTCCCAATATCTCTACAACCTTAAAGTTTTTCTGGTCTCCACTACTAACTTCGTTTTTCAGGAAAACTTTTTCACAATTAGTACCGGGGCCAACTCCAGAGAGGAACTCTATGACCCTATACCAAAAAATAAGTTGCTGGCGATTTAATTACCTTCAGAATTTAGCGATGCTATAAGAATATCCCACTGATTTTTTTGAACTAAATCAGCAATGATGTCCATATCTTCGCCGAACGTCAAATCTACCTGTTTCAATCTCTTCACAATTCTCAACACCCTTTCTTCGTCTCTTTTTGGAATATAAACCTCCAGCATCTTCTTATAAATGATTACAATATTTTTATAATCCTCTTCAGTAAAACCACGAAAATGATTGCCCACAAAGTTAATATCCAACGCTACTCCCAACTCTTTTTCAGCTTCATCCCAATGATCCTGCCCGGCTAAAGCCAATTCCAACCCCAAATTATAATGGGCTTTACCCACCCCAGAATCTAAAGCCACCGCTTCCCTCGCCACTCCCACTGCTTCTTCGAAACGACCTTGCCCCGCCAGCGTGAAAGCCAAAATATAAAAAATATCCTGGCGCCTTGGCGACAAAATCAACGCCTTTCTCAAATATCCCTCTGACTTTTTTAACAATTCGGGATCATCCTTACCTTTTTCATTATAGGTCTCAGCCAAAATAATCAACTCTCTTGGTTCATAATCAGGCTCTCTCTTCACCACTTCCTCCATTGACTCAATCGCTAAACTTACAAGTGGGGTAAAAACTGGATCTCTTAAAATATTCCCCTTACTCGATGTCTCCAATAGCTGGAATCGCAAAGTGGGCTGAATAAAATTATATGGCTCCAAAAATCTCGGTGAATCATCCACAATTTTTTCCCCTACTCCAGTATCAGCCGCCCGACGGTAAATCCAAGATTGACGAGCTGGAATATAATTATAAAAATACAAAGAATAAAAAACG
>ERZ1292629.1548-Hain-H43-01um-R1-1548-length-21896-cov-19_pt1 | contig 21896 bp, 41 predicted proteins | sample MGYA00564399_ERZ1292629 | MGnify/ENA primary metagenome ERZ1292629 (study PRJEB36523, sample SAMEA6512636) | groundwater metagenome | collected 2019-01-08 | study: AquaDiva: Metagenomics assemblies of 32 groundwater samples | reverse complement strand
TGACAAAGGAGCTTTTCATGGTTGAGAACTGTGGAATTTCAGCACTTGGGAAAATTCGTGGCTTGAAAGGAGTGTCGGCTTTTTCGTTAATTCACTTAGCCAGGGATAATGGACTAGACCTTAGGATATTCAAGGTGGCAGTAAAAGACCTTCCATTGGTTCATAGACCTGCTATTTTTCATGCTACTAACCATTTTGAATATATTGAGAATGGTAATGCTCTCCCTGATTTAAAATGGTCTGGTTATGTGCTTACTGAGAAACCTATGGGTACACCTGTATCTCTTAAAGAAGCTAAGGGGATAAAAGGAGAAGGTCCTGCAGCCGCTGCGATACCTTTTATTTTTAAAGCTGTTGCTATAGCTTTGCCTGTAGTTATTAAAGGAGCGATTATAGGAGCTGGCACAAGTGCTGCTATAGCAGGTATTACAGGTGGAAATGTTGGGAAAGCCGCTGCAAGTGGGGCTAAGTTTGGAGCGATAGCTGGTGGAGCAGGAAGTCTTGTCGGGTCTATTGCTGGTGCAACCGCTCCAGCCGGGTACACTGCTGCACAATTAGCTTCCAGAGTAGGTTCAGCTACAACCATAGGAGCTACTTTGGCTGGTGCTGGGCAAGGAGCAGTAGCTAATAAAGAAAATCCAGTACTTGGCGCTGTTACTGGAGGAATTGGTGGTTATGGAGTAAATGCAGGTATAACAGGCATAGATAAATTTACGGCAGGATGGGGAGGAGCCAAAGGAGCTGCCTTAGCTACTGGTGGCAATGCTCCTGCAACATTAGGGGAACGAGCTAGTTCTGGTTTTAAGAATTTGTTTAGTATTCCATCTAGTCCTTCAAGTACAACTTCAATCCAAAATGCGACAACTGGAGCGTCTAATCTAACGACTCCAGTAGGGAATGTATCCGCTAATAATGCAATAAACTGGGCTCCTGGGGCAGAGACAGCAGGACGTTTTTCAGCTCCTGGACTTGCCGGAGCAACAAGGTTTGTTCCATTACCTGGAGCTACATCAGAAGCTTCAAATGCTTTGAATAATACAATAGCAGCTTCCAATACAACAACAATACCAGGGTATCAAGGGCCAGCTTCTCCACAGTCTCTTAATTTACCTCAATCTTCGGCTCAGAATATGGCTTCGGGTGCAGGTATTATTGGACCTAAAATCGGTGGAGCGGGAGAAGGTGCTAATTTCAGCGGGTTCTTGAATTCTGAAGTTGGTAAGAATTTGTCTAAGATGGGTACAGCTGGTGCTATATCTTCAGTAGCTTCTGGATTTGGGCCTAAGCAGCCTACAACAGCGGCTATAGACCCTGTTTCTGATTTCACAACACTCAGAAGCTTTTTAGGCGACACTAAGCTTCCTGCGGCCACAGAACAGGAGTTGATTAAATATGTCAATACTCCTTTGGCAGACATTGTTAAAGAACAATCTTTCCAGCGCGATAAGACGTTCAGGAAGATAAATGATTCCTATGACCGTCAAGCTGCTAATCTTAACAGGCACTTCGCTCAAGCCGGACAGAATGTTCGTAATTCCAGTGATTTAAGAAATGAATTGGGCAAATTGGAAAAAGACAGAGCTACTTCTTTAGCTGAAGCAGAACAGGAGATTAGTAACCAGAATCTTGTTAATGCTATCCAGGCCAAACAGTTTGCTTTGTCTGCCAGTTTGGAAAAGAATCAATGGGATAATACCAGAGCTTATGAACTCGCTGACTTAATCGGGAAGAAAGAAGCTCTCGATATAGCCATTCAGCAAGATAACTATGACGATTTTCAGGATATAGTCAGTCAATTACTTCAGATAGGATTTCCTAACGAACAAACAAAGAAAGCATAGGAGGGAATATGTTTCTTAAAGGATTACCAGCATTAGTAGCACAGCAACTAGCCATTAGAGCTAACCCACAGGGATTGGCTACTGCATCTGGTCAGGTGGGGGTAACGACAAAAGTCCCTTTAACGGGTGTTGATAACGGCCTTACTAATTTAATAAATCAAAATCAAGAAGGTTTTAATAATCTAAAAACTACATTTAGTAAGATATCTAATTCGGAGCAATTATCAGTATTATCAAAATTAGGAAGTTCTAATGCTATGTTTGCTTCTGCTTTTAAAAATCTGGGAGCTGCCAAGTTAAGAGATAATCTAGCTCAAAATAATTTTGATTTCGATTACGCTTATTCCTTAGCAGATACTTTTGGAATGAAGAAGAAATTACAATACGCTTTAGAACAAGGGGATTATGATACATTTAATGCTATTATGTCTCAAATATTTAGTGGAAAATAAAATAGGAGGACTATAGATGCCAGTTCCAATGGGACCGCAGCAAATGGCTTCAGGCGGTGGACAACCGCAAGGTAACGTAGCCCAGAATACTCAGGTATCTCCTGGACAGGAAAGTATTGGTAATATAGACCAGGTACTTGAGGCACTAAAAGCAGGGATACAACAGGCCGTAGACCAAAACGGGTTTGTGGATATCAATAAACTAGTTCAAGTATGGCCGCAGATAGCTCAGCAAATGGGTATAGATATACCATTACAGACCATATTACAATATATACAGTCTCACCCAGAGATGCTTGTGGGGATGGTGCAAGAACTGGGTCTTTCAGGGGTTATAGTAGACGACAAACAAATAGGAATAGACCAGCTTGGCGGTGGCGGTGGTGAGAACGCTGAACCAATGCAGACAGGCGCAGCACCAATGGCTGGCGGGGCTGAAATGGCCCGAGGAGGAGTTTAAATGGCAGGGGAAGGGATGGTGGCACTAACTCAGATGTATGGCAATAGAAAGGCTCAGGGACAAGGTTCTGGGTTTAGTAAGTTCCTGAATGTCAAAAGAGCCTTTGAAGACGCAAAGAGGATACAGGAATACAAGCTTCAAGAGCAGGAAGCAGGAGCGTATAATGACCGCTTAAGGCAGACACAGGCTGATACAGCTGCTGGAGAAAGAAATGCTGCTTCTCTAGCTTCTGCTGAAAAAATAGCCAATGTGAAGCAAGGAATAACTCCTCAAGAGATAATAGACAATGCCACAAAGCAAGTTACCATGCAATACGGTGGAGAAGCTGGAATTCGGTCAAGGCTAGAAGGGGGATTGGATGGGTACTCTGCTTCTACTTTTCCACAGGAGTTTAATGCTAAGGTGCTTGAAAGAGCTATCCAGTTAGGATTGCCGAGTGAGTATGCTCAGGGAATGCAACCTGGTCCTGCGGCTCCGGCCCCAGTCCAAGAGGAACCTACTCCCGTAGGCGCTTTAAATCCATTGAGAGTTCTGTCTGGATATGCGGATTATGGTATGGACAAACGAAGGGCTTATAATGTTCTTCGCTCTAAGGGAATGTCTTCAGAAGAAGCCAAACGAAGACTTAGAATAAAATGAAGGATTACTTCTTAGAAGAGGTTGAAGGCAGTTCTGTTAGCGGGACTGCTGTAACGTCTTCTGTTGGGAAGGATTTTTTTTCTGAAGAAGTGGAAAAAGATTTTTTCTCAAAAGAAATTCAACCTGTTCAAAGAGACACTCTGTCTATACCGCAACCTAAAAACTGGGTTGTTGAAGGACTTAAAACTACCGGACAGCAAATAGGCCAGCAATTTACCCAGTTTGGACAAGATATTCATTCTGGAGTAATGTCTCAGGCCGCTTCTGCAACACGTCCATTCAGCCCTGAAATCTCTTCTGAGTACAATCGTTTAGCCACTGAAGCTTCTCAAAAGGGATTTCCTTCAAAAACATCCGCAGAAAAAATAAATAAAGCAATCCTCCAGGGGCTTGGTGGGGCTATTGGTTTTATACCAAAAGTAATGGTTGCTTCTAAAGTCCCTGTTATTGGCCGTGTGGCAGGAATGGGTATTGTCTCAGGCGCAGAAGCTATCCCTGAAGGTCCTAAAAAGGCTTTATCTGCTTTTGTTGAAGGAACATTCCTTCATCAATATCTTAAAATGTCTTCTGTATTACCAAGGTCATTACAGGTTCCTACTGTTTCAACCATTTTTATGGGGATTTCAGCTTCTAAAAATGAATCCCCTGAGAATATTATATCGAGCGGTATTTTAGGTGCAGGATTATCTCTTGCTGGCCGTGCTCCTTCTATGGAAGAATTTCGTTCAAGGTATGCTCAGAAAAGTCCGCTAGAAACATATTCACAGCAAATAAATGAGATTTTGGCAACAAAAAAAGAAGGTAACTTTGCTAAATGGAAGACAGACGGCGAGGCTGTTCTTAAAAAATACAGCAATAGAAAAGTTTTAAGAAACGAAATAAAAGATATAATCCTCACTAACCAGGGCAGAAAAGCTACAAACAGTGAAGTTTTTAAGATAGAGAATGAGATAAGAGGGTTATGGGCTAAGCAAGTCTATACCGCCAATAGAAGAGGTATTCCTGGATTGAAGATAATGTCTCCTTCTGAATTGATGGGTACAGCAGCAAATATTCCACAAGAGCCTAAATTTGTTCCTTCACGGATTGGAGGAATAAGTGAGTCATTACCAAAACCAGAGATTAAACAACAATTTAGTGACCCCAATAGTCCTGACTTGCTGTTCTATTTAGCAAAATACATGTCTCCAAAAAGAGCAGCTTCTTTAACTGGAAAACAGCGGTTGGCTTTAGCCAATGGTCCTTCTTCTGCTCTAAGAGATTTCGTTATTGGGATACCAACCAATGCTCCACCTCCAACCAAAGAAGTTATCCCAGAACCGAACGGAGAAATCGTTAAAACTGGCCTAGAACAGCCATTGCAGCAACCTACGGCTACAGAGTCTGTTGCCCCGGTTATAGCTGTACCAACACCACAACCTACGGCCACAACAACAGCGCCCTCTGTACAGTTTAAGGTGAAAGTAGGCACAGAATGGAAAATGCCAACTACGAAAGAAGGTAAGGTACGGCTTAAGAAAGTTACTTCTGAAATGGTTCAGGAGTCGTTACAAGGCTCCTTAGAGAATATTGTAATAACAGAGGAGAAGATTGGGGAGGATTATTACTTTGTGGTGCGTGGTACTCCCAAGACTGGAGCTAAAGTCAAGTATTCTCCTGAAATCATGCAGGATTCCCCAGAAACAGACTACGCCTCAGCGGAACTTCCTGATGTAACTGCTCCTAAAATGGGTGGAGAAGGACAGCATCGAATAGAATTACCTGAAGTGGTTAAGCTGGCAAAGGAACTTACTGGAAATGTTCCTATTGTAAAGAAATTAGCCAAGAGTTATGGATTATTTAAGGGCAAGAATAATGGAGAAATAGTCCTCAGTTATGACATTTTTAAGAATCCTGATTTCGCAAGTGCTGTTTTAGCGCATGAGATAGGCCATTTGGCTGATTGGTTGCCTGACAGAACAATGAAACGTGGTAATGTACTTGGGAGATTATTCACCTTGCGTTCTTTTCTCAAGGAAACCCTTGAAACGGGTACTGAGACCATATCTGCCGATGCCATTAAAACAGAACTAAAGGTACTCACTCAATGGTGGAACCCGTTTGATGAAAAGAAGAATAAAAAATATACAGGTTATAGATATTCTTCTCCAGAGTTGTATGCTGAATTCATAAGTGTATTACTTAACCAGTCAGAAAAGGCAAAAGAACTGGCTCCTGAATCGTATCGTCTATTTTGGGACAATGTTTCCAAGAAGCCGCAAATACAAGAAGCCCTTGTTGAGCTTAATAACTTTATCGGGTTGTCCGAAATGGACAGAGCCAGAGTACGGGATTTAGATATACGACAAATGGCTATTGATTCAGAAAAGACCTTCTATATATCAAGGCTTCGCAATCGGAAATGGGATAGAAGTGCGTTGTTTAACCTTAGAATGGAGTACATTACAAAAAATACTGCGGTTATAGAGAAAATGCGAGAGACGGAGAAATCGGGGAAGTTTATAAATCCTGAGGACAATCCGCTTTACTTTCTTAATGATTATAATTATCTAGGGGGCAAGATAACAAATCTGTTGGAAAAAATAGACAAAGATGTTGTTTCTATTTTAACAGAAAAAGAGCTTACTCTTTTAGATATGCATGCTTATATGTTTTCTAAGAGAATTATCCAAGAGCGGTCAGATTTACCAAATCCACGAGGACACACTCCCAGAACAGCCACAGCAGAATTGCTTTATTTGGAATCTTCGCTTGGGACGGAAAGGTTTAATGCTCTCGAAACGGCAACACAAACGCTACAAGGCATTTTGAAACCATTGATAATTGAAGCAGAAGCTGTCGGTTTATACAAGCCGGAAACAGTAAAAATGATGATTGAGAATCCTGCTTATGCGACATTTCAGGTTAATGAATATATTACACAATATATTACTTCAGCCATTATAGAACAAAAAGGTACTTTAAAAGATGTGGCTAATGTCTTTACGGCCACAGTGATGAAAATGGTATCTACTATAAGAGCTATTGAACGCATTAAAGCCAGAAATGGTTTAATTTCTTTTCTTCAAAAAGAGCATCCTGAAGATATTGAACTTGCTAAAACAAGACGGCTTGGTGAATATAAGACAGAAGTCATTCAACCCGATGATGGTCGTGGAGTAATCGAAACAAGAATGAACGGAGAGTTTATAGCTTTTTATGTGGACCCGTATATCGCACAAGCGGTTAATTATACTCCGTCTTCGACTACCAATGCCGTTATAGGATGGGTACGCTTTGCGAATCGGATAGCTTTTCGTCCTCTTTTCGTTACTCTCAATATCCCATTCCAGACATTTAACTTCGTCAGGGACTTTTGGCGTAATTGGCTATACAATCCGTATACGTCCTTTATCGGGAATATGGCAAATACATTAAGAGCTATCCCAAAAGCCCAACAATCGGTATGGGGAAAATATGCGGATGATATTGTTGTAGAAATGAGAAAGAACGGGATGCTCAGCATAACATTTAACGAGTTGACCAGGGCTAAAACTGCCGATGTCATTGAAGACGAGTCCCAATACCAATCCATGATGCAGCATTATAATATTTTAGAAAAAAGGAAAATAAAAGGTCCCATCGGGGTATTGCTGGATTTTATTGTTTGGCTTGAGAATATTGGTAATGTCATAGAGCGAATACCTAAGATAGCCCGCTATATTGGCATGAAGGAACATTTGGGCTTAAATATCAAAGAAATAGCCCAAGAGATCAGGACGATGGGTGGAAGCCCCGATTTTCTGGACAGAGGGCTGCGGACGCACGTTTCCAATGAGTTGTTCCTTTTTTCCAATGCCATGATTCAAGCGACAAGGGCAGATATAAACGGTGCGTTTAAGAATCCTCGAACCAGGTCTGGGTTTTGGTGGAAGTCTGCTTTGGTTACAGGACTGCCGAGAGTCTTGATGTTTTTGGCAATACTAGGATTCTTTGGTAAGGAAACTCAAAAGAACTATAAAAAGCAATCCCCATTTGATAGAAGAAATTATATAACTTTTCCAATATGGAATACGCCTGACGGGAAGGCGATTTATCTCCGGTTACCTCAACCTGAATTTAATAGACTTATTGGAGCTGTTTCCCAGAGGATTATGGATTTGTTTATTGACGAACACGGGGATGATTCTGTTGTCCAAGATATCTTGAATACTTTTGCGGGACAGCTGCCAAGCCCTGCGCCTGTTGTTGAACTTGGAGCAAACACAATAGAGTTTTTAGTAGGAAGGAATCCAAGTGATTTTTCGTTCGGTGGTAATCTTCTTTCCAGAGACGAACAATCCGCTGGTGGTTTGTATAGGACTATGGCTTTTTTGACAGCATCTAGCGAAAGGATTGGATTGCTTGGTAAGAAAGTTAAAGCAGACGATAGCGATTTAGCCATCTTCCTAAAGGTTACACCACTTGTTTCAAGGTATATCCGCATTTCAGATGTTGGAGAAAAAGCTTCTAAATACAACAAGGAAAAAGAAGTTACTAAAAAACAAGCTCAAAGAAGATTAAGGATTAAGCAGATACGAGAGCGTAACCGAGTTGCGAATAGGGGTAAATAATGCTGCGGTTTATTAAATTCATAATTGACCTCATAGGGAGTTCAATTACACTGGAAGAAAAAATTGGAAAAGGAGAAAGCTAATGTTAAAAGGGTATAAGGCTTATATCGTTATGGCTTTAGGGGTAATCTTCAATGGTTTAGTGGCCAGTGGTTTTATTGATGAGAGTTTGCGTTCGACAGTAAATTCCATTTTGGCATTTCTCGGCCTCGGCGCACTTCGCAATGCGGTGAAGTAAATGTGGACCGCCATAACGGGCATCATCCAAATCATCTTTTTGTTACTCCGTAACAAGTTTGAGCGTGACGAAGAACTAAAAAAGAAAAAGAAGGAGCTTTATGAGGAAGCCAAGGCATCTGTTAAGTCTGGCGATGTTAGTAGGATTAACAGCACTCTCGTTAAATTGCGCAGCTAACAAACCGATTGTGTTCTACCCTATCCAGGATACGGACTTTTACCGAAACGACAAGGGGGACTACTGTATGACGGAATTCTACCTCAACGAAGTCCTGGAGGCGAAAATCGGACGGTTGCGACGATAATAAGGGAAGCCGAAAAAAAATCTTGACTTCCCCGAAATTTGTGGTAAAGTGTACACGATGAGAAAAAGAAATAAGGTTCTTAATTCAGGTTCTCCCGTCGGCAACATAGAACCGCTATCTATTTTAAAGAGGGGAAGTATGGACGAGATAAAGCCACGTATAACCTGTCCACCCCGACTGTCAACGAACAGTAAAACACTGCGGACTTCGGCTGTCCTAGATATCTAATAGTCAAAAGAGCCGTCCGGTTGTCTATTCTCACTCTCCCTGGTAGTGTTGACAGGAAAGAGCGTTTAACGTGGCCGTGCGGCGAAAAAAAACTCGTTGCTGGACAGCGGACGGTTCGATTGGCTCCTACCAAATTACCCCTCCAAACTATTTTTAAAAACTTCTTGATTTCGTGTACACGTTGTGGTAAGATGTTCGTATGAAAATGACAAACAATTACAACGTGAACGAACAAATCGTCAAGGCAATTCTCGACGAGGATTACGACGTACCCCGCAACGAAAATGTTCTTCCCGCCCACGCACTTTTTACTCCCGTAAAACAAACCGTTTTAAAACAGCGACACGATGATGAAATAGTTACGGACGTAGCGGATGAAGTCTGGTCGTTATTAGGAAGGGCGGTACATTATATCCTGGCTAAGAACAAAAGCGACGATGTTCTAATTGAGACTAGGGTAGAAGCTTTTTTGATTATTGGTGAGAAGGAATATGCCATAACCGGTAAACCAGACTACTTTGACACTAAGACAGGAGTACTGCACGATTTTAAAATTACAAGCACCTGGAGTTATATATTCGGTATTAAAGAAGGCAAGATAGAGTGGGAACAACAGCTTAATATCTACGCTTGGATATTAAGACAGAATGGGTATGTGGTTAACAAACTAGTTATTACGGCTATTCTTAGAGACTGGCAGCAAAGAGAAGCCCAGAACAATGCGGATTACCCACCTGTACAGGTTGTAGATATTGATATACCATTGTGGTCTGAGACTGAACAGCATCTATATATTATGAACAGAGTAATTCAATTAAGCATGGCTCGTAGTCAGCTAGACAACGATATTACTGTTTGTTCTGAGCGGGAAAGGTGGAGGAAACCGACAACTTGGGCTTTGTTCAAAAATTCTAATGTAAAAGCTACTAAGGTATTCCATAACCAAGAAGACCTGGCTTATTACCTAAAAGACAATAAGCAGGAGTTCAGAGTAGAAGAGCGTAAGGGAGAAGATAGGCGCTGTACAGGTTATTGTAATGTGTCAAAGTTCTGTAACTACTTTAGAGACAACTACTTACGAAAGGAAGAGGCATGTCAGTGAGTATTGAATCATCAGTAGATAGTAAAACGGGAATAGATTGATGCCAACAGGAATTTATGAACGAACTGAAAAGATATTAGCGTCTTACCCTCGTGGTGAAAGACATTATTGTTGGAGAGGTAGCGAGGCAGGGGATAGGTCTTTGCATATTTGGGTTTCTAGAATAATGGGTAAACCACGCCATTGTTCAGGATGCGGAACAAAAACAGCAACTTCATACGAATGGGCAAATATTTCAGGGAAGTACAAGAGGGATGTTTCAGATTATAAAAGACTTTGTAAGCTTTGTCATGTAGAATTTGATAAAATGTACGGTGAGAATTTACCACAGACAAAGTTAAGGGAATTTGAAGTAAGGCAAATAAGGGACTTGTACTTAAAAAAGGTTTTTCATTCAGGACAACTTTGCAAAATATTTGGAGTTACTCAGAGCAATATTTTAGCTATTGTAAACCATAAATCGTGGAGGCGCTTAAAATGAGTATCGCAATTGAGACAACAATTGATAGCCGTACGGGGGAGACGATTAAGCGTTGTCCTATTCCTGTAGAGCTGCAGAAGGAGATAGACGGTCTTCTCGGAGGCCATCAGGGACACTTAAACAACTTTATGGGAATGTCCCAGCAGTTATGTGAGTTACAACACCGCTGGGGTGAAATGAGAGGTGTTATTAAGAAGTCTGACGAAGACATACGTAAAAAGATGCAGTTTATTTGCAAGGCTATGGGGTTGGAAGAGCAAGACCCCTGGACATATCATTTACAGGACAAGTGCTTTGAGCTTAGGGAACCTCCAGAGGTACAACCGTTAACTGCTTCTCAGATGGAAGGAAGAATATGAGTAAGCCAGTATATGTTATATGCAGGGGTCATGAGGCAAGGAACTCTCTTGTTACTGCTTTGATACACCAAAAAGTAATAACCTTTGTATGCAACCAAAAAACATTCTGGCGTGGTCTTCAATGGTGTATAATTGGTAGGTATAGCACCAATCGAAACACTTTGATAAATATCTTCCATGCAGTTAAAAAGACAGGAGAACTGGATTGACCAAGTGTCCTAAATGTGGTGGTTTATTAAATATCCAGCCTTCTATTTCAGACAACTACAGGCTTATATTTTGCTATAACATCGTTGACTTAAAAAATAAACAAGGTACAAAAATGTGCGGATACAGGGGGTATATGAAAGACGGCGTTATATTGGAACAGCCAGAAAAGGTTAAAGTCAATGGATAAGTCAAGTTGGGGAATTAGACGAGTAGACCAAATGCCGCAAAAGGGTAGGACTATTCTTATCTACGGTCAGGCAGGTCGTGGTAAGACAAGTCTTATAAATACTCTTAAAGGGAATATACTCCTCATCAATATAGACTGTGGTGAGCAAGTACTTAACCCAAATAATCCAAATAATTCTATTGATGTATGTTCTTTGGTTAGTAAAAATCTAAAAGACCCTAGCAAGTCGATTCAGAAGCTGGATGAGTTTGTGGATTGGCTCATAGCTCAAGAGACACTTGAGTGGGATTATATAATTGTTGATAACATCTCTGAAGTACAAGACACCAAACTGGCTTCTTTGGTAGAAATGAGGAAAGCGATAGTATCCCCCGATAAACTGGCATACGGTCAGGCAGGGTTCTTTATGCTTAATATTCTTAAAAAGATGAGGAATCTGACTTATGCAGGGGTTAATGTTATTTATATAGCTTGGGAAAAAACAGATAAAGTAGAGGACTTTGGAGGGGAAGTACATAGCGAAAAGTCCACAATGCTGTTTGGACAGAACCAAGCTAAAATAGAAGGACTTGTGGACTTTGTTATGGCCATGAGGGTTGACAAAAAGGGGAATAGGTTCTTACAGCTTGATGCGGACAACAAGTACAGCGCAAAAAAGAGGTCGGAGCCTGGGGTTGAGTATCCCAGCATTATAGAATGTCCTAAAGATTCAGACAGTACCCTTCAGGATTTCTTTGATTTAATAAAGCCAAAGGAGAAAGCCAGTGTCTGATACTCCATTCGTTTTACATGGTGGCGGTACTGAACAAGCGGCTATTATGAACAGAATCAATGCTATAAGTCGTATACAGCACTTGTCTGGAGTAGATTTACGTACTAAATCTAAGTACTTTCTATTTGCTCTTGACCTTGAAATGTACCAGCGTTGGTATAAAGACTATCCTAAGGACCATGTAATCGACGAAGAGTGGATTTTAAGAGCAGCAGAAGTGGTTAAGTCAATGGATAAGGATACTGCTAATTATGATAAGGCTACAGAATTAGCAGGAGTTGTCAGACAGGCGTATACGGAGCATGAGGCTTTACCATTAAAAGAACCATTGTTTGATTCTACTGGTAGCCTAAAAGTACTGTCTGATAAGTTTTTGGGGAAGAAAAAATCGTTTTTTCAGAAAATCAAGGAAAGAATAGAATCTTAAAAACACGGAGGTGACAATTGAAAGCGTCAGAAATCGTAGAACAAGCTCAGACAATTCCAGCAGATACATACAAATTAGGAGTTAAGGGGTGTGAACCAGCGTATTCCAAGGAAAAAGCCTTACCGATGTTGAAAATGGACTATGTAGTTACAGAAGGAGAGTACAAAGGACGGCATGTTTTTGAGAACATTATGCTTATACCAGCGTCTTTGTGGGTTTTAAAAAAGTTTCTTGTGGCCATAGGTGAAGGAGAGCTTGAGCTGCCTATTACTACTGGAGTAGATGGAGCGTATATTATTGATGAAAAAGGATGTTTTGAGGTAATATGTGCTACAGTCATTGGGCAAGAATTTGTTGTGGACGTAAGCGTAGAGCCTGAGAACAAGGAAAAGGGATGGAAAGCCAAGAATAGAGTTATAGAATACTACCCAGGAATCGGAAGAACAGCGTTTGCGGCAAAAGGAGCTGGAGTTGGTGAAGCGCACTGGGCAGATTAAGAAGATTGGATTATTTGATTGGGGTAAAGTGTGTGGCTGGTATGATTGCAACGCTTGGTATCTTAAAGAATCTCCAAAGGAAAAGATTGTTTGGAAAGAGCGCAAAAAAGTCCCTCAGCGATATATTGATTTTATGAATGGTAAGCCATTGAAGGTTAAGATAAATATAAAAGATTGGAAATTTACTTATGGGAGCTGTGGATGAGTTCTATATACGTAACTATGCTGTCTGCGGTCAGCAAAATGCTTGGGGAGAACAAAGACCCTAAGGTACAATGCGCTAAGGACATAGTGGATAAATTGGTAGAGCACCTTGAAAAGAAGCCAGTTAGCGCAAGTCTTATGGAAGTTGAAGGGGACCCACGCCAATTTTCTTTAGACCAAGAAGCTAGAGTAGCTAGGGAGGAGCTTCTAAGTGGCTGAGCATACAGTGAGGGACATAGTAGAATACTACAAGAAGAAGAAGGGATACAGCGAACAGCCAGATTGGGACACTTTCCATTTCAAAAGGCATGTCAGGATAGCTCTAGACTTATGGAATATGGCTAATACAGACTGGAAAGATGCCATAAACTATACGGCTAACAAACTAGACCCTGTTAAAATGCCTTGGACACTAGAAACAGTATTTAAGCAGTACCCTGATTACTTGAAGATTAAGAAGAGTGATAAGGTAAAAAAGCTAGAGGAGTTGCTATTTAATGAAAAAACTTGATTTGGTAAGAGAGGCTAAGAAAGGATGGCCAAGCACAGAAGGTATAATAAATAACTTATTCAAAGCTATAAACGCAGCTTTGGTTCGTGGTGAAACTGTAACTATATACAATTTTGGTGAATTCCGCCGAGTTAGAGACAGCAGAAAGGAAGTATATGATTTCAAGAACAAACGAAGAGTTCCATTCTCCGGAAATTTTAAAATCAAGTTTAAAGCGTCTCCAAATGTCTCCAAAATTCTTAACGGGGACAAAGGCAAAGATGTTACCGGAGCAGGACTTGTTACAGGAACGGAGACACCTAACGGTAATTCTGTCTGATTTTACAGAAGGAAGAATAGACAAGCGGGCCTTTATGGCTTCAGTGATTAGCTGGTCGTATGAGTTTATACTGGCTAGGGGTGGATATCTTCCTCAGTTGATTACGATGAAGCCTATGGCCGTAGCAGAATTTGACAAGCTCACCCAGGATGAAGTAAAAGAGTTGTCTTCAGCGAGCCTTCAAAAAGTAAGAGAAATTAAGGCTAAGTGGCTTGATGATTGCAGAAAGTCAAGAGTATACAACAATTCAGACAGGCTTTGGCTTATCAAAATGTTGTCTTATTATACCTACAAAGAAGACGTAACTAAAATGGAAGAAATCAACAAGCGTTTAAAACTATACGAAGGGACTGTTTAATGTCTAAAGAAGTCTTTTTTCAGGATAAAGCCAGGGAAGGTCTTAAAAGAGGAGTCGACTTAATTTCAAACGCCGTCCGTGCTACTTTAGGTCCTCGTGGCCGTAACGTGGTATACGGGTTCCATTACGGTTCTCCTATAGCGACCAAGGATGGAGTTACTGTAGCCAGACAGATAGAATCCTCTGACCAGTTAGAGCAAATGGGCATATTGCTTATACGACAAGTATCTCAGAAGACAGCGGATGACTCAGGAGACGGGACCACAACGGCTGCTGTGTTGGCTCAGGCTATATTCACAGAAGGTCTTAAAAGCCTTAATACAGGAGCTAATCCTATACTTATTAAGCGTGGGATAGACAAGGCCATAGAAGAAGTGATGACTTTTATAGACAGTTTATCAAAAAAGATAGATGGTCCTGAAGCCATTCTCAATATAGCTTCTTTATCCGCCAATAACGATAAGGAAATAGGTCAGCTTATTGTGGATGCTATATCAGAAGTAGGAGAAAATGGCGTAGTGACAATAGAAGATAACTATCTTGGTAGTGACTCTGAGGTTATTACAGTGGAAGGTATGCAATTGAATGAGGGCATGCTTCATCCTTTCTTTATTACAGACACAGAAAGGCTGTGCGCTGAATACACTGACCCTAAGATACTTGTCATAGATGGGGAAATAGTGGATATTATGGCTTTTAAGCCAATCATAGAAGATTGCATAGCTAAAAATAAAAGAGCTTTACTTATTATAGCTCATAACATCACTGGTACGGCACTGCAGTCATTAGCTATGAGCAAGGCTCAGGGTGGAATACCGCTTTTAGCTTGTAAGGCTCCTCAGTTTGGAGAGTATAGGTCTGATATGCTTACGGACATAGCTATACTCACTGGTTCTACTATTGTTGGAGGTAAGCTCGGTATAAGACCCAAGGATATGACATTTGAACAGCTTGGGGAGTGTGGAAAGGTGTATTCAGACCGTTTTTCTACCACGATTATCGGCGGTAAGGGTACAAAAGACAGCATTGATGTTCGGGTGAAGCAAATACAGCATCAGATTGATGTTGCCCACAGTGATTATGAGAAGATAAAAGGACAGGAGCGGCTAGCTAAACTTACCTCTGGTGTGGCGGTAATCAAAGTAGGCGGTCAGACAGAGGTAGAGCAAAAGGAAAAGAAGATGAGGGTAGAGGACTCCTTGCATGCTACCAGAGCGGCCATAGAAGGTGGTATAGTGGCAGGTGGCGGAAAAATGTATTTATTGGCATCTAAAATGTTAGAAGATAGGCTAAAATTCAAAAAGGAAGATTAAATATGTGGGAACCGCAAAAGCGTTGGAGAATGAAAAATAGAAAAAGAGCGAACTTTGTCGCAAATCTTAGACGAAAACAAAGAAGAACTGAAGAGCCGTGGTACAAAACTTGGGAAAATATTTGGAAAAGATGTGTTAAGAACAAAGATAAAAAGAAAATGCAGGTTTATTACGAAAAGGGAATACGGTGTAAAATAACTTGTAGGGATTTAAAAAAAATATGGTTTAGGGACAAAGCGTACTTAATGCTACGTCCATCAATAGACCGACTCGATAGTGCAAAAAATTATTCTTTAGAAAACTGTCGTTATATCGAATATTTAGAAAATTGCAGGATGGGAGGTATCAACAGAGCCAGTAAAATGCTTGAGGAAAAGTTATGCAACAAATAAAGCATAAATGTAGCTTATGCGGTGTGGCCAGAAATACAAAAAATATTGGTGATTTTGGTGAATTGCGTGTAACTTCAATAGTCTCAACATGTTAGAGAAAAGTTACCAAAAAACTTAACTATAGCAATTTCAACGAGTTACGTAAAAACACGGGGTATGAAGCTAGGGTAGTAGCCTCAGACCAAGCCCCTCGACGAGGAATTTAAAAATGACCGAAGAAGAGCAGATTGGCTACAGAATAGTAATGAAGGCACTCAGAGCACCAATAAAGCAGATAGCAGAGAATTCAGGGGTATCGGGTGAGGAGATTATAGCTAAAATACTTCAACAAAGCGGTATTGATGAAGCTATGAATAATTTTGAGTACGGCTATAATTTTTTTACCAATGAATACGGAGACTTAATCAAATTAGGAGTAATAGACCCTGCTAAGGTAGTCAAGAACGCTTTACGCAATGCGGCTGGGGTGGCTTCTATGTTACTTACAACTGAAGTCGTAGTTGTTGATAATCCAGATGATGTAGTACCAGTGGCAAGAACGCCAAGAGGAAGGAGCCAGTAGTGGATAAAAAAGAAGAAATGAGTGATGAAGTATTCTTAAGAATATTGGTAGGTATTACTGCTCTTGGGGGTGTTATTACTTTTTTTGTTATTATTTGGGCTATAATTAAACTCGTATTACATTTTACACAATAAGGAGGTAGTTATGCCAACAGGCAATGAAGGTGGGTCAAATTATGCATATACAACTAGTACAGAAGCTGGAATTGGAGTAACTTTTTCTTCTCCATCTCAGCCCGTGCTTATTACTAGGCAAAGAGTATTGGAGCTTACTAAGCTAGCTTTTGATTGTATAGAGCACCTGGAGAAAGAAGGTCTTGTTTCACAAGAATGGTGTACATTCGGAGATATTATAAGAAGTTTACATAATTATCCATGTCCTAAGCCATTAGCCAAGAAAGGACGTAAACGTGCAACCACTAAACAATAACGTCTTAGTAGAATTAGTAGAGAATGATGGAGTAATAAAGACTGTATCTGACCGTAATGTTATGGCCGTAGTTAAGAGTATGCCTTATGTTGACGAAGACAACTCTTTTGGCTGGCAAAACGTGGAAGAAGGTAGCAGGATAGTGTGTGAACAGGTGCGGGAGTACTTAGCTGGGAATGAGCGGTTTTACTTTACTCGCCTGGAGGATATCGTTTGTGTCCTTTAGATTTCAAGATGATTGGAATCGCATAGTACATCTATGTGTTAAGTATGCTTTACTTCCAGAACAGATATATTTTCTTCTGGCGTGGCTGGAGAATGAACATGGTCCATCTTACAATGTCTTTAACCTAATCCATTCTTTTAACCCAGTTTTTACAGAACAGGTTATATGGGCTATTGAATACATAAAGAAAGAGGAGAAGAAGAGGCTTAGGTACATAAAGAGCAATAAGCTTGTAGAGTTGCCTGAATTCATTTACTATTATGGCGGTGAGTTTGGAAAGGGAATACAGGGGATAGGAATAGGCAGTTATAAAGGGTTGTTATCAAAACTAGAGGAGATAAAGAATGAGCTTAGGTCTGCAGGAACTTTTAGCTTGGGTTAAGTCTATAGACCCCAGTAAGACAGAAGAACAGAAACGGGCTAAGGTTATATGCTACAGGGATATGATTATAGACCGTGTTAAAGTAGTCAATGAATTAACTACAAAGATGCAAAGGTACATGAAGGACATAGAAGAGTATGTGGAGTGGCTTAAGAAGCTAGGTGTTCCTTTACAGGAAGAGCCAAAGAAGGTTGAAGGTCCAATGATACCAGATAGACATATAGAATATGTTGTTATGAATAGCCTTGGGGAAGCTAGCCTTGGGGTAGGCAAGAAATCTTCTCTTCTGCCATGAGTCCCATAAACGCTTATGCTAAGGGTGGACGTAATCAGAGACGTGCCAAGCGTTATTACGAATCAGAAGGATATGAAGTAGAAGTAGTCAGGTATAGTAAGTGGGCTAAGAATAAAGACTATTTCGGATTGTGGGACTTGATTGTGGTCGGACCGAACGATATCCGATTTGTTCAGGTAAAGACTAACGCTAAGCCAGATAAAGAATGGATGGAGAAAGCAGAGAAATGGGGGCCTAAAAAGTCCTGGTGCATTAAAGAATACATAATATTTCGAGATTATGATAGAGGGAATGTCCCAAGCGTAAAAGTAACTCTAGGGCCTACAGTATAAAACATTTGACAAACCTAACCGTTGGGTTATACTATGGATAAGATGAAAGAAGAAATAAGAAAAGTTATGTCTTATCTAGGTAAGATTAAAACGGGAAGGAAATCAAATGCGTCCAAGGAAAACGGTAGAAAAGGCGGGAGACCTAAAAGAAGCAGTAAATAGAATTTATAGTAGTATTAAGATTGTCAATGGATGTTGGGAATGGCAGAAATGTATAACATCTGCTGGTTATGGTGTGGCGTGGTTTTTCGGGAAAATGAACTATGTTCATAGAATATCAATATTCTTATTCAAGGGAGAGAAAACAAACGGTCTGGATGTAGACCATCTTTGTAATAATCCTAAATGTTGTAATCCAGAACACTTGGAGGCCGTTACGCACAGGGAAAATGTAATAAGGGGAAGAGGTTTTTCAGGAAAGAATATGCGTAAAAAAACCTGCCCAAATGGTCACGAGTATTCACACTATTATATAAATCCAAACTCAGGGATTAAAGGGAGACGTTGCGGAATATGTTTAAAGGAAACGAATAGACTAAGGTATGTATAACGATTATTGGAAAGGCGATAGCCCTACTATCAGGGTTATGTTTCCGCCTACTGGATTTTAAATGACAGCACCTGAAGAAGTTTGCAGCGTAGGTTCTTGTAACGATACAGCTGAACGTGCCCATCTAATAACCAGGGCTACTCTATCCAAGAAGCAATGGGATAATCCAGTATTTTATATATTCCTTTGCCGAAGGCATCATTTTGAGTCTCACCAAATCGGGGTTGAGACATTCTGCGCTAAATACGGATTTTCAATGGAACTTGAAAAAGCTAGGAAGGCTTTATTCTCTAGTCGCTAGTGTCATACTGATAAATTAACCCGCAAACCTCACATCTTCTTATATGCCACCCGCTACGATTTTCTGATGGTCTTTTTACCGTAATCCATTCATGCTGTTGCCCCTCTTCACAATCGGGCAGTATTTCAGTCATCACGGCCACAACGCCTGAATTCTTCATATAGACAGCTTTCGTTTATCTTCTTTGTTTTCTTTTGAATTAGGTTTATTATGCCCAGAAAGATAGGCAGACAGGCTATATTTGTGCCATTTCTTAGGTTTTATAGCCTTACCACATCCACAGGCGCACAGTCTAATCATTATTGCCTTTCTGTGAAGAAATATGCAACTGAAGCTGCTGCAACCCCTTCAAATCATTAGACCTAACTCCGGCCAGCGGTCGCAACCCTTGATGTGTCTTCAATAAGTGTAAAAGAAACTTCTCCTCATGCTTATTTTCAGGAAATAGCCAAAAATCCTTGTTATCGTAGTCTATTTTCATCCCCTCACTCTCCCTTCTTGGTGGTGGGTGTATCGTATTTATGAATTTGAGTGCTCGTTCCACTATGGTTAAAATTAACATTCCAAACACCAATCATTCCGCAACGACTCCGTTATCAGCGTATCCAGCCAGGGTTTCTTGGTTCTAGGGACTTTGAGGTGGATGCAGGCGTAGTCGAGCTGGGATAGGCCCGGGCTCATAAGTTCCCCTTTTGTTTCATCTGGTATAAAAAATGGAAACGCCGGGGCTTCCTGCCCTTCATTCTGGTTGGTCATTGGATTTTCCTCGCTAATGAATCATTACTAACCTTACCAAAAGCACGGTTTGGGGTTTCTCGGTTAAGCGACTTAACTTGGTTACAATGAGAGCAATGCTGGACTTTAACGCCATCTTTAAGGCTTATTCTTCGATTCCATTTGTGTTTGGTCATGATTTTCCTTTCCGTCTCTTTCTTTTTCACAAATTGGGCAAGGGATAAAATGGCACATATGATCTGGTTCTTTCTTTCCCGCTTCGAGCATGGATTTGAGAACTACCGTTATATCGTGCCAAAAAACTTTTCCTTGCAAATCATATTTTTTAGACACTTCTACGACTTTGGATATCCCCGCCTCAATCTGTCGGTCGGTCATGGGAGTCTTCATATTCTTGTTGTCTTAGTTCTTCGGCTTCTCGTTCTTCACGTTCATATGCCTTTGGGTCTTTGTCATAAAGTTCTTGAAGTTCATTGATTCGACGTATTCCTTCTGGTGTATTTACACATCTTAAATGTTCTGGTCTAGCCATCTTTCTCTCCTTCCAAATTAGCGGGGGATGGCAAGGATTCGAACCCTGCGACCGATAACTACCCTCTTCCAACTGAGCTACATCCCCCCAAATTCAAGCCATGAGCCGAGGGCAGTTGGCAGGTTTCCTTTGACTTTCCCATACATGGAGCACTGCTCTCTTCTTGTCTACAGCCCAGAAAGGCCCCGACGGGGATTGCCGCCACCTCGACTCACGGCTGGTTAAGTTTAGTACAATCTGACATACCACATCCTAAAGGTGAACTTGGGTCAACAGATATAGAAATCATTTCATCAACTTCAAATTTTCTACCACAATAAAAACATGGATATTTCCCATTCTCATCAATTAAATCTATTTGTCTTTCTATTCTTAAATCCATCAATTCTAATGGGTCAGGAATATAATCCATTTCTTCTTCCTTTCCGCCTCACGGCTGGTTATTTAAATGTTTCTTACAAGGGTAATCTTTTATAGCTTGGAGTGCTTCTTCTTTAGATTTCATTCCAGTTGTTAAGCAACAATCTCCATAAGCTAAAAATACTCCACGAGGAAAGTCAGTTATTCCTTCTGCTTCTGTGTATCGTCCAACTTCTTTCGTATCGGAAATAGAATACCAATATTTAGGCATATTCTTCCTTTCCGCCTCACGGCTGGTTAATAGTCCTCATCCTCATTCGAACTTACCAAATCATCTTCAGGGGCGTAATCATTACCAAACTTTCTTTGCGTTTTAAGCTTTTCTTTTTCAGCTTCTTTTTCAGTTTCTCCATTTTTTCGTGTGCTCATTAAATTTCCTTTCCGCCTCACGGCTAATAACATCATTTTGCGTTTCTGGTCATTTGATGTTCTATCTCTTTAAGAGACATAATTTTAGCTATTTTTTTATGTTTAAGATACTCTTTCTGGTATGGTCGTCCTCTGACAGCTTTTATACCTAGTTTTTTATGATTTACTTTTAATGGACTTTTACAGCAAGGGCATAGTCGTATGGTCATGAATCAACACTCCCGCAGATAATCTTTTTGGTCATAACATTTTGAATAGTGCAAGAAAATTTCTTAGCAGAAAGTTCTCTAAGCAAATCTACAATATTTCCTTCAGAAGATGTTACACCAAGAACAGTTAGCTTTTTTCTTTGGTCTTTGCTATCAGGGTTAATAGATTTTTTAGTACGGTATAATACAACAGATGCTTCTTCAAGAGATAAAGTAATTCGGCTAACAATTATTTTCTTATAATCTGTTCCTAATTTATTGCAGATTTCCTTAGCTAATAATTTCATTGCTGGTTTAGGAGTATTTACAAATTTAATTCCTGCCTCCATTGAGGGCGTAGACTTTCTTAAGCTAGTAATGCCCATTCTCCTAAGATTGTTAGTTAGTTCTATTCTTTCTCTATTCCTTAAATCTCCAGTTATAAGGCTAATACTATCAATAGTAATATTATTTGGAATAGCTTCTAATGTTTCTTCAAAGCATTGAGTATCTAGACAATACTGTACCATTTGTGACAACCCAATTGTTGTTTTCTTAATCATTTTGAATTTCCTCCAAGTTAATTAAAGGTAGCCTATAGTCTAATTTATGCAAAAAAGTATAATCTAACAATATAAGGACTATACCGCAAAGAATAAGTATTCCTACAATCCATTTAATCCATTGGA
>ERZ1292629.1546-Hain-H43-01um-R1-1546-length-21902-cov-17_pt1 | contig 21902 bp, 33 predicted proteins | sample MGYA00564399_ERZ1292629 | MGnify/ENA primary metagenome ERZ1292629 (study PRJEB36523, sample SAMEA6512636) | groundwater metagenome | collected 2019-01-08 | study: AquaDiva: Metagenomics assemblies of 32 groundwater samples | reverse complement strand
CAGCCGTCCGTCGCTGGCTGGCGCGCGGGGGCTTGACAGCGCGTGACCTGTAATGTATGGTTCAACCCACACCGAGTTGAGGAACCGCCCGTGTCGCTGAGCACCGCCGCGTCTATGGTCAGTCTCCTGTTCGCCGTCGCCAGCGCCGCGCTCTGGGTATGGGGCGACCGGCTCCCCTCGGCGAGCCGCGACTCTGCCCGCAGCGCGGCGTGGGCAGCCCTCTTCGTAGCGTGGATCTTTATCGTTATTGCCGCCGGACTGGCCATCCCCTGAACCCCGGAGAACCCCGTGAGCGATTACCAGAAGGTCGAACTCAAGAAGGCGGGCGACACCCTGCTCCTGACGGTCGAGCATGTATTCTTCAACCCCACGACCGCCACGCACAGGTATCCGGACTTCACGTTCAAGGGCCAGTCCCCGCAAGGCCCGGCGATGCTCTACATCCCCGAGGACGCCTGCCGCCGCCAGTTCTCCCGGATGACGATGGAGCCCGAGAACGCCCAGGGCCTGACGATCCGCGTCTCGCGTGCCCCGAACACCCAAGATTCCACCAAGCCGTACTGGAACATCGAGGCAGCCGATCCCGGGAGGCCGAAGGCGGCCACGCCTGCGACACCAGCCCCACCGTCGAAACGTGTCCAGTGCCCCGTCCCTCCCGTTTCGGGTGCGGAGCCGGCGGACGATTTTGGCGCCGACCTGCCGCCGGACCCAGGGGGCATTCTCGATGACGAGGCTGCCGCGGCCTTCGCGGGCGCGGAAGCTGGTTCTGTGGTCGCGATCGGGCGCATCGTGCGGCTGTACTTCTGGCTCTACGCACGGGTGCGCGCGGAGCAGGCACGACTCGCGGGGCTGCAGGACGCGGACGGGATGCCGTTCGATGCCGCGAGCGTGAACGCCGAGACGTTTTCCATCTGGAACACGCTGGACAAACGGGGGCTGTTGCGATGAGTACCGGAGCTGACCGCGTTGAGCGTGAGCAGGAATCTGCCGATGCCGCGAGCGAGGCGTATGTGCGCGAAGAGATCGTGCTGGAGGCGCAGCACCGCGACCACGTTGATGCGCTCGTCGTACACGCGGCAGAGCGGCTGAATCCCGATCCCATCTGGACGCTGCCGGTCAAACGGCTCTGGGCCGAGCGTCGAGGAGAGACGACGTTCGTGCTGCTCGTACTCGACACACCAACGGAAATCCGCCTGACACAGACGTTCCACTCGAAGGAATCGCTCCGTACCTGCCTCGCCGTTGTCGGCCACACGGCGCTCGCGCGTCTCGGCCAAGCAACACCCGCTCCGTGCGATCTTGAACCCTTTCCGTCGTCGGACGACGTACGATGACTGACGCCGAAGATCGCGCCGGAGTCCAGCCGCTCGACGAACTGATCGCCGAACGCGACGTGCTGACCGAACGCATCGCCCCGCTCTGGGCCAAGTACGGGCCGGGCGGGACCGCCGAAGCCGTGCGCAAGGCCGAGGTCGCGCGCATCGCGGGGCTGCTCCGGGCGCTCGCTGGCGGCAAGGGCGAGAAGATCACGGAGGCGGCGATAGACCAGGCGGCGCATTGCCACGAGGACTACACGGGTCTGCTCGCGCTGATGACGACGGAGCGGGCCGAGTTCTTTCGGCTGCAATCGCAACTGGACATCCTCGATTGGAAGTGTAATCGGGGACAGGCACTCCTGCGGCTTGCCGCGCGCGAGGTCGCTCTCTGATGGCCACGCGATACGCACTGAGGCATCATAGTTCCCGCCGCTGGCTCACCACGCGCCCGTCGCTCGGGCTGGGCTATCGTCTTGCCCCGAGCGAGGCCGATGCGGCGAGCTACAGCACGATGACTGAGGCCGAACTGGAACGGCTGGGACTCGACAGCTTTGCAGGTTCGTGGGATGTCGTGCCCATCAGTGTGGCCTCGATCTATGACGACCCGCAGGAAACCGTGAAGCCGCCGGAGGACAAGTGAAACGCTCTCGGCCCAAGCGGGGGAAGCCGCCCCGTCGCCGCACGGCCCTCAAGGCGCAGAACCGGAAGCGGCACGCCAAGGAATGGACACGCGCCTATCACTCGCCCGCGCGGGTGCGCTGGGTGGCGGCGCAGCCCTGCGCGGTCTGCGGGATGACGCCCTCCGAGAACGCGCATATCCGGACGGGCGGGATGGGTCGGAAGGCGGATTACTGCTTCATCGTGCCGATGTGCTCCCGCGCGCACCGTGACCTGCATCGCGTAGGGTCGTCCGCATTCGCAGGACTCGACCTTCCGGCGCTCGCGCGGCAAACGGAAGCCAGGTGGCAGGAACACCAGGGGAGGCAGGAACGGTGAGCCCCGTGATGCTCGGCGACCTCCGGGACAAGAAGCTCTACCGGGCATCCGGCGTGCGCTGCGGGCTGCACGTCAAGCACAAGAAGGTGCCCGCGACCACGATGGTTGGCGCGGTGCCGGCGTGCGCGGAGTGTGCCCGCCGATTCGCGTTCCTCACCGAACGCCCGCATCATCCCGGTCGCCAGCCACTCACCGGCACCGCACGGCCACGGCGGCGGAGCACCCGATAATGCCACTAGCGAAACTGCCGATCCCCGACCTGTTCGCCTGGATGAACAAGACCGAGCGCACGTTTGCGCTGGGGCTGGAGGCCGAACGGCGCGCGGGGCGCATCGTCGTCTGGCGGTTCGAGGCCATCACCCTCAAGCTCGCGTTCGACACTCGCTACACGCCCGACTTCTACGTGCTGTACCCGAGCGGGAACGTCGTGCTCTACGAGACGAAGGGCTTCATGCGCGACGACGCGAACGTGAAGATCAAGGTGGCTGCGCGCCAGTTCCCGGAGTTCTGTTTCGTCCTCGTCCAGAAGGGTGTCCATATGGAGGTGCGCCCGTGACGACCACCGAGAAGTACCTCGTCCTGTTCCTCTCCCTGCTACTGACGGCCTGCCTCGCGCTGGGCGGGGCACTGATCTGGCTCAACGCCTCCCGTCCCGGCCACTTCATTGAGGCGTGCCCCACTGCGGTGAAGCCGTGAAGGAACAACCCGACTGGCGGCACCGTGACAACCTTCGCAGCTTCCCGTCACGCTGCGGCTGCCTACAGTGGGTGTATTGCGTGACCGGCGATACCGAGATTGACGCCGAGCTTCGGGCGCTCTGCCCACCCGTCGTCCACGACCACCGCTGCCTTCTGCTGCACCCCCACAACCAAGCCCCGGCAGTCCAGAAGTGGCTTAAGCGCGAACCGTGAGAATCGTCCTCGACTACCACACCACGAAGGCCCGTAACGCCCACGTCGTCACCGTGGACCGCTCAGCGACGACGCGCGGCCAGACCATCACCGCGCGCCCCGATCACACCCACCTCGCGCAAGTGCTGCTCGCCCGCGTGATGTACCTCGCCAACCGTGAGGAGGCCGAATGCCGGTGAGCGTGAACGCGCTTGGGCAGGGCCTCGTCCGGGCACCGCTTCGTGAAGTGCTCGGGCACTGGGCACTCGATATCTTGCGCGAGGGTGCCGATGCGATAGTGCTGTGCGTCATCTGTGGCGGGACGTGGGAGGAGGGCGGCTACCCGCCAGACGACTGTAGCCCCGACCGTTACACCCACAAGAGGAAGGCCGATGCTTCGACGTAACTTCCTGCGCGGCTCGCTTGCGCTGGCTGGCGGGCTCGTCGTCGGCGACGAGGTGCTTGAGGCGTTCGCCCGGCTGACGCACCAACGCAAGAGCTTCCCGTCGGCGTCGATCACGCGCGGTCACTGGCGCGTCGTGCCGTGCCCCGGAATGCCCAGCGTTACGATCAAATGGTCGGTTCGTCACAGAGACGACGGCGTGTGGCGGCCGGTTGAGCCGCCTGGCGCGTGGCTGCTGTAACCTGCTCTACCTGCCACCAAGACATCGCGTTCGAGCGCGTCGTCGAACGCGGGGTGTTCACCGGGCGGGTCCGCGAGCGGTGCGGGTGCGGCACTCGGGAGTTGACGCGCCATGACCCAGCACCCCGTGACCAGCCCCAGCCACGACGGAGCTTTGAACGCTTGAACGGGCATATGCACAACGGGCGGTGGCACGGCACCTGCATCAACCCGACGTGCGGGGCGGCGTTCGTGTGCGACTGGCCCCGCAAGACCTGTAACGCCAGGCCGTGCCGTCTCTGGGCGAAGAACCGTCATGAACGGCGGGTCGAGCTGATGTGCTCGAACTGCGGGCAACCCTATCTCACGCGCGCCGCGCGACCACGAGTGAACTGCCGCCGGACCCGTTGCCGGCCCGCCGTCATCCGTGCTCGCGCGGCGAGGAGAGCCAACGATGTTTGACCGTATCCGCAGGTGGTGGGCCGACGGTGCGCCGCTCCGACCCGGCAATCTTCGGGTGTGGGCGAACCGCTGGATGACGGAGTATCACGCCGAACAGCGATGGCGCCAAGAACAGGATCGGTGGCCCCGGATTACCCGAGCGTCGGGACTGGTGGAGATGCTCTGCCCGCACGGCGCCGGCCACCCCACCACAGAAAGCATCGCGCGCATGGATCGCACCGGACCCCGGGGCGCCCAAGGGACGTGGGGCATCCACGGCTGCGATGGGTGCTGTTCCCCCACCCCGCCCGTCGGCTGGCTACCTACAGCAGCACCAGCAGTAGCACCACCCCCGCCCCCACCGCTGCGTGGCCCGCGAACGACCGTACACGCCGCAGGAATCCGGGGTGCGCTTGCCGATCCAGTATCCGCATCACCGAGTCCTGCACCGCGATCTGGCGGTGCAGCTGCGCGATGGCGGAGTCAGACGCCACTATCGCGGCATCCTTCAACGCCAGAGTGGCTGACAGCCCGGCGATCGCCGAGTCCGACGCCAGCCGCTCCGCCCGCACGGAAGAAAGGAGGTCAGCGAACACGGAACGCGCGGTATCAGGGAGTGAAGGCAGTACCAAGTCCGCCCGCGCGATCGCCGAGTCCGTTGCTACCACAACACGATCTCGACGCGCGACGGCGGCTCGGGCGCGCGACTCCGACGTATCCGCCCGCGCCACCGCCCGACGATACCCCGCCTCCAGCGAGTCGGCGCGGCGCGAGGCACCGGTGAGCCGGACCCGCAGCGCCCGCTCCTGCTCGACCATCTCCCCGAGCCGCCGCTGACTTAGGCCGTAGTCGAGGAGCAGGAGGAGCGCGGCCCCCGCCAATACGACCGTCAATACGCGGCTCACTATGCGGGCTCTCCCACTGTCCACGGCACACCCACGAAGCCGCCGGTGAACAAGTGACGGAACTCGCCCCGGTGCGCAAGGGAATAGGCGCGCGCCGCCGCCTCTTCGCTTGAGCCGAAGTACCCGCGCGTCACCACATCGCGCAGATAGTAGGCGAACCGCTCGACCTTCCCGTACTGCCTGTTCCGCGTGACGTGGTAGAACTCATGGGCGTGGAGATCGGGCGTCAGGTCCGAGAGCGCGAAGATCGTGTCCCCCAGCGTGATCGCGTCCTCGTGCCACGGTGTCAGGCGCGGGAGCCAGTGATTGAGCTTCACGCGGTAGTAGTAGCCACGGCCGTCCTCATGGAAGCGGTGCCAGTGGAAGCTCTCGCTGCCTGTATTCCACGCCACGATCCAGAGCCCAGCGATGCCGAGCACGATGATCGTCAGTGCATAGAGTATCGTCCAGAGTATCGTCATCGGAACCTCCTAGGAGTCAATGATGCCGAGTTCGCCACGCATCTCCTGCACCCGCGCGGTTGCGAGCGCGTCGCAGATCGTCTCGGCGGCCTTTTGCTCAAGCATGTTCTCCAGCCCCGCGTCGTTGAGGGCCGCGTGCGCGAGTTCGTGGAACAGCACCCGCCACTGATGTGCGCGTGATGCAGTCTTGTCGAGAGTGATGAGGCGCCGCGCATCGTCCCAGAGGCCCCACACCTCATCGCCGTCCGCGCCGCGCGGACGTGCCCGAACACGAACCTTGATCGGGCCACCGGCGCCCCGGACCAGCGTCGGGATCGGGGGCCAAGTCATGCTCGGCTACCAGAACTTGACGATGAAGTGGATCGTGACCCAAGCGATGCCCACGACGACAGCGAGCCACACCAGCAGCACCACGCACCCCATGACCGTGGAAATCTCTTTCCTGTACACCGCGCCCCCCTTAGTATGGTTTGCTTCGTATCCCAAACTAACGGCCTCCGCTAGTTTGTGGTTGCGGGGCGTCCTTGATATCGCACACCGGGCCATCCGGGCTCTCGTCCTTGAACCCGTGGCCCATGCACCCGCCGCAGACCACCCGGACCCCGCGCTCGTCCACGACTTCGCCCGCGCCGTCGCAAACATGGCAGGCCACCCGAACCGTGGAGCGCGTCACAGGGCTAGCACTTCCTGCGAGAGCCGTTCTGCGGCGATCTCGCAGTACCGCTCCTCGATCTCGATGCCAATGGCCCGACGACCCAAGTTCTTCGCCGCGACGAGGGTAGTTCCCGCCCCCATAAACGGGTCGACCACAAGCTCGGCGGGGCGCGTATAGTGCCCCACAAGGGACTGCATCAGCGGCAGGGGCTTGCCACCCATCCTTTCGCGGTCGTTCCAGCCACGGCCCGCCACGTAGCCGCCGGGGAGGGTTCCCCAGCGAGACAGCGCCGCCGTGCGCGCCACGATGATCCACGTTGTCCACGAACACGGCCCGTCACCGGATAACCGCACCGTCGAGCCGGGGGCGAAAAACGGAAGCGGCGCAAAGACGTAGCGCCCCGCCGCGCCCAACTCAGCATCGAACGCCGGGGCGAGCGTATGGTCGGTCATCGTCACGATCCACCCGTCCGTCGCGGCGCAGGCCATCCTCACGTACCACGCCACGTCTGCCGGAGTCCACGGGGCATAGCCGAGACGCCTGCGCGCCGCGCCATCATTGCCCTGCCCTTGGTGACCAAGGGCAGACGCATCATGCCCCGTGTGGGTGCGCTCGCTGAAGGGCGGATCGGTGATGATGTGAGCGGGGCGTTCCAGCGTCGGCAGCACTTCTCTGCAATCCCCGTGGTAGATGATGATGCCCTTCCCGTCGTCGTAGTAGGGCTTCATTCGTCCTCCTCGCCGTCGGTGGCGAACCGCGCCTCGAACCGCTCGCGGATGACCTGGAGCGTCAACTGCTCGATCTCGCCGGCCATGATCGGCAACTCGCCCAGCGACTCCAGCTCGTCCATGACCTCGGCGCTCACGTCCGCCCGCGCATGGCGGTAGGCCGCGCCGCCGTCCCCTCTCATCGTCCGTACTCCCGTTCCCGAAAGAGCGCCGCGCGTTTCGCGAGCCAGACGAGTAGAACAGTGTCACCCTTTGAACAGTTGCACGCGGCACACGCCAAGGTCACGTTATCGAAATCGTGGGCGCCCCCGAGAAACAGGGGCTCGATGTGATCGAGGGTTAGACGGCCGTGTTCGCCACAGTATGTACACAGTCCCAGCGCAGCGGCCGTCATCAGCGTCAAGTCCTCCGCCCCAATACCACGACCACTGGCACCACGCTTCATAGCGCGACGGCTGGCGTTGATCGCATTGACCCGCAGGCGGTTCTCGGTTCGCCAGCGCCGCCGCATCTCGGCCATGCGAGCAGGGTGTTCTCGGTGCCAGCGGCGCACGACATCGGCATTTCGCCCCGGATTAGCCACCCTCCAGCGCCGCGTGTTGTCGGCCACGCAAGTCAGGCACCGCGTGCCAAACCCACCGCGGCCGTGACGATGCCGACCGAACATTCCAACCGGCTTCGTCACCCGACATCCGGTGCAGGTCCGATTCACGAACCGATCTCCCTGCCGCCCCACATCGCGCGGCCACCTCGGATCAACACCTGCTCGGCGTGCATCACCGCGCGGTCGGCGCTCCACTCCAGTACCGTCACGCAGGTCTGCCAGTCGGGGTCGCGGGCGCCGGGCGTTGAGTAGAGCGCCGTGCAGCCCGCTTCAATCCAAGTGCTCTGCCCGTTGTCATCGCGATGCCGCCAGATGTTCGCGCGGTGACTGTGGCCACTGATTCCCGACCGTCCGTACTTGAGCCATTCCCGCTTGGCCGTGAAGCCGCCCCACTGAGAGATGAACGTCCCATGCTTCACCAGCAACTTCGGCAAGCAGTCCCGGGCCGGTTGCTGGTCGTAGGGCACCCACTTCCATCCGATGTCTTTCAGGCCGAGGAGCACGGGCCAGCTCATCTCGCGCTGGAAAATGCGGAGCCGCGGCAACTCTCGGGCCGCTCCATCAAGCCCCCAGATCACGCGGGTCAGTCGCTCCTCGTGATTGCCCTCAAACAGCCAGCGTTGCGCCTTCGGGGCCAGCCGTGCCCATTGGTGTAGCTTGGTGCGGGCGAAGTCGATGTCGGCCTGGAGCGTGTCAATGCGCTTCGGATCTACGGGGAACTTCTTACTCAGAGTACCCGCATCCAGCAGATCGCCCAGATGCACCAGCACATCGGGCCGCACATCTCTGATGACTGCCTCGACCACGGCAAGAGCTGGTGCGTCGTGGAACGGGATGTGCGTATCGCCGTAGACGACGGCCCGGAGCGGCTTGCCCGCGCGAGACGGGGCGACGGCGGGCAGCGGGACGGCGAACGGACGCACGGGCATACTCAACGCAGACGCGAACGCCCCCCGTCGCGGCGGGGCGGGCTCGACCGGGGCGGGCTCGACCGGGGCGACCTCACGCTGCGCAGCCACGCGGACGTAGTACGACCACACCGCCTTCTGGTAGCGGTCACGGAGCACGCGATCGAGATAGTTGTTTACGGTCATCTGCGGGAGCCCGAGATGTCGCGCGAGCCCCGTGCGATCGTTGCCGTGTGCCGCGGCGTACTCCAGCAGGCGCCGGGTGTCGGCGTCAGACCAGTGATGGCGAGTCATCGTGCTGAATGCGTACGTGATTCTGGGCAAGATGTCAATGAAAACGCAAGAACCCCCGCCACGACTGAAGCCGTAACGGGGGTTCTCGGGAGCCCGTGCCGTGAGTGCACGCCAGCCTATGCGACCACGGTGTCGCGTGGGGCCAGCCACCTCCAATGGTCCCTCCGGGAGTTGCACCCGGGGCCTTCCGCGTATCAGACGGACGCTCTGCTGCCTGAGCTAAGGGACGATGGATCAGGTGCCACGGAATCGAACCGTGCTCCCCGGCTTCACAGACCGGTGCCCCCACCAGTTGGGCCAGTCACCTGGAGACGCACGAGCCGGAATCGAACCGGCGCTCTGCGGGGTTGCGGCCCGCCGCCTTCCCGTCTTGGCTATCGTGCGGAAATGCCGAGGGCTGGAATCGAACCAGCTTCGCGCGCCTCTTCAGGGCGCCGCTCTACCAGTGAGCTACACAGGGCGTACAGTGGACGCGGGGAGAATCGAACTCCCGTCTTACATCGGTACATCGAAACGAGATTCTACGTGTGTAGCCGCGAGAGGCGCGGCACCTCGATCACCCGCTGGGGGCGACGGTTTCCCGTCACCCTCCACCATTCACGCGACCATCTGCGCGGGCGTGAAGCCGCGGTACCGCACTCGTACCCGCTGCCGCTGGCTGGGCTGGGTCCGAAACCACTTGCCCATCAGCACCATGAAAGAGGTTGCAGTTGAAGGTTGGCCTGTTCCGTCCGGTCCCCGACGACACGCATCTCGTTCTTTCCCGACGCAATCGAAACCGATCGCGCCCGTCCTACAGTGGGAGCCGAAGGACTCGAACCTTCGAAGGTCTAGGACCGGCGGATTTACAGTCCGCTGCCGTTGCCGCTTGAGCTAGACTCCCATGAGAGCGAATGGCGGGAATCGAACCCGCGATTTCCACCTTGGCGAGGTGGCACCTTCCCACTCGGCTACATTCGCGAAATGCGACTGTCCGCGGCCTGCATCACCAGTTCCCCGCGATTCTGCTGCGTCGCCCAACCGTCAGTGCGCCCGGAGGGAATCGAACCCTCACGTCTTTCGACACGGCCCCCTCAAGACCGCGCGGCTGCCTGTTTCGCCACAGGCGCATAATGCAGACTGCATAATCAGCGGAGAGCGAGGGAGTCGAACCCTCAGAGCCGTGTGGCCCATCTGTTTAGCGGACAGACGCACCGCGCCGATCTGTGCCGGCTCTCCGTACTCTACCCACCACCAGTCGAGCGTGCTGGATTTGAACCAGCGGTCCCCTGCTTCCGAAGCAGGTGCGTTGGCCGGGCTACGCTAACGCTCGAAGAAAAGCTGACTCTCGGAATCGAACCGAGAACCGCCCGCTTACGAAACGGGTGCTCTGCCTGTTGAGCTAAGCCAGCGAGTGTGGGGCCAGATGTTCCCGTGTCAGCCGAACCGGGGAACCAGCGGTCTCTGTCCCTTGGTGCAGGACGAGCGTCCGGCCTAGGCGACCATTTATTCCCCCACCGGGGTCACTCCGCGAGACGCGGTGATCTGCGTTTCGTCCATTCAGGACTCGTCAGCCGCGGTGCGAGTACGCGACGAGGGGATCGAACCCTCCTGAGCCGGTGTGTAGGACCGGAGCACTCTCCAGAATGCGAATCGCGTGCGGGAAAGCTAGCGGTCGGAATCGAACCGACAACGGGCCGAGTACAGATCGGCGGCTCTGCCTGGTTGAGCTACGCCAGCGGTATTGGTCCGGGGAGGATCGAACTCCCCTGACGTGCGTGTCGGGCACGCGCCCTCGACCAGAAGGCGACGGACCAGTGCGAGCCGTGGGAATCGAACCCACAAGACCTCGATTTTGAGACGAGGATGTCTGCCGGTTGCATCAGACTCGCGTACGGAAGGTGAGGGGATCGAACCCTCAAGGGCTTTGGGGGCCTCGGCGGTTTTCGGGACCGCTGCCGTCGCCAGCCGTCGGCTTGCCCTTCCAGGTGAATGTGCTAGAAAGTAGCACCAACGGGAATCGAACCCGTGTTCTCGGCTTGAAAGGCCGGTGTCCTCGGCCGCTGGACGATGGTGCCGTGATTGCAGCGGCGGGATTTGAACCCGCGTCCTTTCCATTATGAGTGGAGTGCTCGGCCACTGAGCTACGCTGCGCCGGTGATGCCCCTGTGCGCCGCGTACTAGCTGCGCTCTTCACCGGGATGAGCCGGCGCGTGCACGCTCGGGTGCGACCCTTACACTATCGGGGCATGTGGTGGCGGGGGCCGGCTTCGCTCCGGCGACCTCCGGGTTATGAGCCCGGCGAGCTACTGGACTGCTCCACCCCGCGATAGCTCTATCGGGAATCGAACCCGAGTTTTCGCCTTGAGAGGGCGGCTTCCTGTCCGTTGGAAGATAGAGCCGTGTCTCGCCAAGCTGCTCCCCTTGGAATCGAACCAAGACCCTCCACATTCAGAGTGTGGTGCGCTGCCAGTATGCGCCAGAGAGCAATGAGAGCACCGTGCGAGAGTCGAACTCGCTTCATCCAGCTTGGAGGGCTGGCAGTCTTCCGGTTGACCTTACGGTGCGGAGCGGTCCCAGCGGGGCTCGAACCCGCGCTCTCCGCCTTGACAGGGCGGCGCCTTATCCGGCTAGGCCATGAGACCAGTGCACAAGGTGGGAGTCGAACCCACAAGCCGTCGCTTCTGAGGCGACGAGGTTTGCCAGTTTCCGTCACTCGTGCGTTGTACTACAGGGTGCTGTACTACAGAACGTTGTACTACAGAGCTAGAGGCGGGGGTCGAACCCGCAGCCGCCGCCTTACCAAGACGGTGCACCGCCGATTGTGCTACTCCAGCATTCAGTGGACCGCGTGGGAGTCGAACCCACCGCGAGATGCTTGCAAGGCACCTTCACTCCCCGGAGCTTACCCGGCCCTCGATTACCCCCGCTGGAATCGAACCAGCATCCCCGCGTTCAAGGCGCGGTCTCCTGCCTTTAGATGAGGGGGCAATGCACCGTCAGGGATTCGAACCCCACTCTCTCGCTTAAGAGGCGAGTGCATCCGTCCGCGAATGCTTACAGTGCGAAGCGCCACGAGAGATTCGAACTCTCTGCCTGCGGGGTAGAGGCCCGCCGCTCATCCTATTGAGCTTCTGGCGCGAAGTACCGTGAGAGGGAATCGAACCCCCGCCGTCTCGCTTAAAAGGCGAGTCCTCGGCCAACGTGAGGAATCACGGTATGAGAGCGGCAGGGGCGACTCGAACGCCCACGCGACAGTTTAGGGGACTGCCTCCCGTTCCGTTCGGGATCTACCGCAGAAGAACGCACGGAGGGAGTTGAACCCTCGCCCGCATCTTTCGGAGAGATGTGCTCGTCCGCTGAGCTTCGTGCGTATGAGTACGCCGCGAGGGAGTCGAACCCCCGGCCTCCCGATTCGTAGTCGGGCGCTCTGTCCGGCTGAGCTAGCAGCGTATGGAACAGCCCGTCAAGGTGTCGATCCCTGCACGCGAAGATTTGGAGGCTTCGCTGGTCGCCGGACCCCGAGCTATCAAGCTGACGCGGAAGGAATCGAACCTTCAACCACCGCATTAACAGTGCGGCGCTCTGCCTAGTTGAGCTACACGTCACCGAAAACTACCGGGCCGAGGCCGGACCGTCTGCCGTCCGACATCTGGGCGCCTGGCGCCCCGTGCTTTTCGTTGCACCACTCGACCGTTCTACCGTTCGGTTGTCAATCATCCGTGCCTTCTTCGCCGTTGATCCGATCGCGGGCTACTTCGGCCGTTCAGTCGAGGACGCAAGAATCGAACTTGCGATGCCCTGCTCCCAAGGCAGGTGCCGTGCCACTCGGCCAGTCCTCGTTATCCCACCAAAGTAATGGGTCGTTGCTATTAGCGCAAGACCCTGATTCGGTCGCTAATGGTCCGGCGCTTCCTGAACACTCCCCACCCCTCACGGCTATCCCCGGTTGCCCCGTCCGCGATCGTGTTGCCCTCAATCGTCACGAGCACGTTCCCCTCGACCCGCTCCACGAGAGCGATGTGGGCGTAGCGCCCGAGTTTCGTGAACCAGAACACGACGAGATCGCCGGGTACGGATTGCGTCGCCGGCAGCAGCGTGCCCCCGTCCACCATCGTCTGCACCCGCCCGGATCGCACCACCTTTCGGGTGTCGCCGGACTCTTTCAGGCACCCAAGCACGAACGCCGCGCACCACGCGCTTCCGGGCGGACTTCCGAGTGCGTGAAGCCAGCGGTCGATGTCGGGCGAGCGGTTACTGCCGGGGGGCGCTTCGCGGACGGTGAGGTAGCGTGCCACCACTTCCAGCACGGTGGCTTGCCGTTCGCCGGGCGGGGGCACGCTAGGTCGCTTCGGCATCCCATCCCGCTTCTCGCCCCTGTGCGCGGCGCTGGAGGATCTCCTGCCGGATGTCGGCCCGGAACTCTTCGGCCCGTCCCTGCACCTGTTTCGTGGCGAGCCACTTGGCGAACATCGAACGCCCGAAGAGCGCCGCGACGATCAGTCCCACGAAGATCGTCTCGGCGAGGCCGAACTCGTGGGTCGCCGGTGCCCGCCAGAAATGCCGGATGTAACTCAAGCCCAACGCGACGGCGAAGAACATCGCCGCGCTCGGATCGCCGCGGTCGTCCAGCGCCCCGAAGAACCAGAGCGTTTCCCGCCAGACTTCGCGCCAGCCGGTTCGCGCAGTCTCGACGCCGTGGCGAATGCGTTGCCGCCGCTCGGGGCTCATCGGCCTCGCGCGCAGAAGGAGTCGGCCGGATTCTGGCGGCAGAGCAAGGCCCGGATGTCCCGAATGTCAGCCGCCATCGCCTGCACGTCGGCTTGGTCCGCCTTCTGCGCGACGCTGGCCCGCAAGGTGCCCCACGCGATGCCCAAGAGCACGGCGTAGGTCACGAGTTTCGCCGTAGGCGAACTCATAAGGTCACGGGTCGTCATGGAGCTGCTCCCGTTAGCACAAGCCATCCGAGAATGCCGAGCGCGCCGGCGATGACGCAGAGAGCGACCAAAAACCAAGTCGGCCCTATGGTGATTCGCACCTCGACGCTCTGATGCTTGTCGGCCATCATGGCCTCCCGGCGGTAATCGCCGCGCGTGTACCGAGACGCCCGATGGTACGGCCGGTCGTGCGGGCTGCGGTGTTCGCCGCCTCGACGGCCTGTAGTCGGCGGATTGTTGCCATGAGCGCTGCCCCGCCACTGGAAGTCAGGGCCGGGACCATCTCATTGCGGACCCGCTCGCCAGCCGCAGATCGGGCGCGATCTGCCACGGAATAGAACGCCCGTTGTGTCAACCCGCCGAGCCCGCCCAGCCCGATCGTTGCCGCTCGTCCCATTCGGGCCGCTTCTCCGATGCCGCCACCAAGTTCCGCCGCTTCGTGGGCCAGCGGTGTCGTGCGGGAACCGCGGAGGATTTCGCCGCGCACCGTCGCTTCGCGGCCGAGTTTCTGAACCGACGCGATGATTTGCTCGCCCTGCGCGGGCGCGTCCGCGAAGAGCTGGCGCAATCGTTGCTCCGCGTTCGGTGAGCCCATGAGCGCCTGCTGGATGTTCCGCCCGCGCCGGAGGTCGCCGATGTCCTCGCGCACCGATTTGATCGCGGCCTTCCGAAACTGCGCCATCTCGGCCGGACTCATCTGCTGCGTGAGCGTTTCCAGTTCGTCGCCCGAGAGCTTGAACCATGCCTCGCCGGATGCGAGAGCTTCCTGTTTCAACTTGTCGAGCCGGTACTGATTCCGGGCGGCTGGGTAGGCGGGATTGATCTCGTCGAGTACGCCGACCAGTTCGTCGCGTGTCTGTCGGATGAGACGCGCATCGTCACGGCTGGACTTTTCCCCTACGTCGTCCAGCGCCCGCTTGATGCGATCCATCGTCTCCATCTTGGGCGGTCTGACGAGTCGCCGTTCGGTGTATGGCGAGTCCGTGAGCATTTCAAGTGCCGGATCGGGTGCTGCGCCCTCCTCCAGCGCCTTTTTCTGGGCACGCCGGATCGCCGCGCGGATGCTCGGGCGATTGCCCTGAAGGAGTTTGGCAATGCGCGGGTCGCCCACCGCGCCGAAAGCGTTTGAGGCATCGTAGAGCTTCCTAGCGTTCGCGCGCATCTCGGCTTCCAGTACCTTCGACTCGGCGATCAGGTTGGGCGGCACCTTCCCGGCGATGCGCTCGATGTCGGCCAGCAAGCGTTCGGGCGCATCCAGAACACGGCCCTGATAGACCTTCTCCATCGCGCTCGGCCCCTTGCCCGGGAGCGAGGCCACGGCGCTCGCCGTGCGCGTGATGTTCCGGCCGCCAAGCCCCTCCGGCCCGCGGGCGAGGTCTACGAGCGTCGAGCGATCCGAAGGCGTCAAGGCGGACGCTTCACGGCCCATTGCGGCCAGCGGGGCCTCGTCCTGTTCCAGACGTTTCAGGACCGCACGCTCACCGCCCGTGCCCAAGTCTCGCCCCTGAACCCCTAGCCGCGCGGCAAGGTTGGGGGCAGCGCGAATCAGCGCCTTCTCGCCCGCCACTTCCATTCGCGGCAGGCCGCGCGCGCCGATAGCGCCGAACGCTGTGCCGAGCGCACCGCCCACGGCCGCGCCGGTCGCGCGGGGGACGATACCGCCCTCTGCCGCGCCCGTACCAGCCAGCGCCCCCGTTCCGGCACCTGAAGCAACGATCCGACCACCCAGCTTGACGGCCCCCTTCACCCCGGCCGTGGCGAGCTTCGCCGCGCCCAGTCCGGGGACGAGTGCCCCGGCCATCTCTGATGCGAACGCCAGCCCGGGGGCCTCCTCACGGAAACGGTCGCTCTCGGCACGGATCGCTTGGACGGCATCGGTGTAGCTCTCGTCGCCCGCGACGGCGCGGATACCAGCTTCCAGTTCGTCGGCGAAGTTGAACAGCACGCCCTGCGCCACGCCACGGGCGGTGCCCTTCACGAGTTCGCCGCGCGACAGCGGTTCTGGATCGGGTGGGCGGGATGCTTCTTCTTCGCCGAGGTACTGCTTGACCTCTTCGGGCGTCGCCCCGAGGCCACGCATCTTGCGGACGTTCTCAACAATCCGTCGACCTTCGCCTACGCGGGGATCGTCGCTCACGGTGCGCCCCGTGGCGTCAGTCCGAACTTGCTCGTAACTGACCCCTTGCCTAGACCGAGAAACGGATCGGGCGCAACAGCAGAACTATCCACGCCGAACCTGCGCGCCGACGCACCGAACTCCCGTTGTACGGGAGCCAACTGTTTCTTCCGTTGCGAAACCAACTCCTCCACCATTCCCTCGATCTGTGTCCGGTACTCCGGCGGAATCTTCCGGCCACGGGCCGTGTTCTCCCACAGCAGTCGCACCTTCTGTGGGAGCGACGTGGCGGACTGCGCGAGCTTGATTTCACCCTCCTTCACCACCGAACCGGGGTCGAAGAGCTTCACGATCCCATAAAGTGCCATTAGATCGCCGAGCGGCGATTGCTGCTTGAGGGACGTGAACACGGGTGCAAGCGCGGACGCCGAGCCATAGGCATCCTTCACCAACGGGTTGCTCGTGTAGTCGCCACGCAACCGACTCTCGCTGGCAAGTGCCCGAGATGTCCGCGCGGTTAGTTGCGCGTCAGTCTCTTCCTTCTTGGGAAGGTTCTGGAGTGGACGCACCTCACCCGTCTCGGGATTCACTTGCACGCCCCGCTCGGCGTCGTAGCGCCACTGTATTGTTTTGGGGGCCACGTAGGGCGCGTAGGGCGATTCCCTGAGTGTTCCCCGGTTGCCGCGCTGCACCGCGAGCGGCTTGCCACCTGGCCCTATCACGTTCTCAAGGTCGCCGAACGTCTCTGCGTCGGGGGCGAGCAGCTTGGTCGTCAGGGGGTGGTTCGGCATGTTGGCCGCCACCCACGCGACGGCGCTCTTGTCGCCGGCCAGCGCGGCCCGAAGCTGGGACGATGCCTCCACCGCAACGGAGTTCTCGCGTTCGCCCTTCTGGTTCGCGAGACGCGCGGCGGTCAGTTCAAGAGCGGATTGTTCGGCGGCGCGGGTGTCTGTGGCTTCCTGCCGCTTGCGCTGGCGCTCGCGCTCCTCGCGCTCTCGGCGTTGTTCCCGACCCTCGCTGAACCCGCCCAGCGCGGCGGCGATGGCACCCATTATCCTTTCCCCTTCTTCTTCAACGCAAGGTTACCGGCAAACTTCCCCACCGCTGCAGCATCTTCCCGAGACTGCTTCGCACGTCGGTTGGCCTCTGCTGTCTGGAATGCGGCCTCGCGGTTGTACGCCGATTCGGGCGAGAACCCGTAGCCCAGCTCGGACAAGGACAACCCCTGGCCGAACTCCGTGCTCGCCGCACCACGCTCGGCCTCGCGCTGGCGTTCCCGGAGCCCGATGCCACGGAAGCTCAACTCGTCGCCGTACCCGCGTTCGCCCGCGGCCCGGCCGTACGCCTGCTCGCCGATGGCTCCGGCCAGCGAAGCGGTGCGATACTTGTCGCCCTGCTGGGCCTCGATCATGTCGCGCACCAACTGCGCTTCCTGACGCGCGCGGTCCTGTTCCACCGACAGCTTGAGGTCGCCAATCTCCGTCCCGACCCCCTCGGACCCGATGCGTCCCAAGGTTGAGGCCCGCTGACCGACGCGCCGGATACCCGCTTCGAGACGGGGGGCGTTGGCCGCGTCCAGATCGGCAAGGGTCGCCTTCACCATGCCGAGCCGGTCGGGCGCTCCGCCCGTCAGGTCCGCGAGACTCTTGCCCTGCGCCGACGTGGCCTGCGCGAGCAGGGGATCGTTGAGTCCCCGGTACTGCGGTGCTCCCGCGTAGTCGGCGGAGAAGTCGTAGGTCGTGGGCTCGGTGAGCCGCTTGGCGCCGACGCGACGGAATGGTGCGGTCTCACCGTACTGCTTCTCGGCGAAGCCGGTCGCCTTCTTCTGGGCACCTTCCGCGAGCTTGCGCGCGTCCGCCCCTGTCCAACTGGAGAACCAACTCATCGGAAGCTCCTAGTATGCGGCAAGAGACGACGCCGGACCTGCGACCTGATCCTCAGGCCGGGGCCGGATACGCCGCAACGGATTGAACGGCTGTCGCGCACGGCCACCCATTGATTCGACACGGCGGAACCCGCCGCCGACTCCGCCCGACACGTTCGGGCCAGCACCGAACGGCACGGGCGCGGCGAACGGGCCGCCCGCCACGGACGCGCCGGGTGCGGGGCCGAGCGTCGCCCCGGTGTTCCACGGGCTTGTGTCGTTCGGGGGAGGAGGGCCGGCGACCCGCGCACCGCCAGTAAGCTCTGGCGAGCCGGGGAAGGTTGGAACCGGGCTGGGGGCCGGGAGGTCGCCCGCCACTGTGTTCATGGGCTGGCCGCCGAAGAGTTCCGCGCTGGGCGCACCCGGTACCGCTGGGCGCGGGGGCTGGAACGAAGCGAATGGGTCGGGCGGGGCGACGTTGGGAAGGGCCATGGCGGCCTCACGTTGAGTGCGGAGTCGTGCTTCGGATGCGGGCGTAATCACGCGGTTGGCGGCCGTCGGGGCGTCGAACCGGCCGAAGGGGTCGGAGTCTACGGGGCCGCCGGGTGGAACGTAGTCTACGCCGCCCGGCGTATCGGTGCGCGCGTCCTCGATCTGCTGTAGACGTGCCTGTTCCGCATTGGCGCGAAGCGTGGCGGCGTACTCGGGCGAACTCTTCCCGTCACCGTATTTCGTTTGGGCAGCGGCCTCGGACTCAATGTTCTGACGCTCGTTTGCCGCGATGGCTGCCTGGGTTCTCTTCAGGTGATCTGAGTAGAGTTCGCCCGTATTCGTCCGCAGATTCGGATCGCTGTAGTCGAGTCCGCTCTTATCCACGCTGCCGAACCCGCCGCCTTGCGGCCCCACGTAGCCACGGAAGGCGTTGAACGCATCGCCCTGGGGCGTGCGCGTCTGACCCGTCAGGGGGTCGGTGACGAGCGGGGCGCTCTCCCAACCCACTTGCCCCGGCACCGCCCCCGAACTCTTGGCGGTGCGCGCGCGGCCTGCGGGGTCCATATAGTTGAACACGGAATCGGCCATTGAGCCCTACCCTATTGTCACGCTGACCCACGCGCTGTTGGAAACCGGGAAGATGATCTTGAGACTCGTGACCGCGATGGATGCCGCACCGTCAATCGTGTCCGTTCCGCGCGAGGCCACCGTGAGGGTGTTGGCTCCCGCCGAGCGCATGACATACACGATCATTTTCGCATACTCGCTGATGCGCGGGAGCGTGAGCGTGAAGCCCGCCGCCGTCGTATCGCCCCGGACAACCGTGTCAGTTGAGGAGATGTACCCCGCCGCCGTCACCGTCCGAACCGCGCCGACCATCCCGGCCGCTTGGCCCGTGGCCGCGCCCGCCCGTCGCAACTGCAAGCTCGTCGCCACCGCCACGTCCTCGGCATCCACACCGTCGGACGGGATTTTGGTTGCTCGGTAGAGGGCCATTCTAGCGTCTCGCCATGTCGGCGTCCTCGGGCATGGCCTGCACCGTCACGGTGTCCAACGTGGCGCGGGTCGCGGGGGCACCCGCCGTGTTGTTCGTGAGCGTCACCTGCAAGTAGCGCCCCTTGCCGTTGATGCCCTGCAACTCCGCCTTGAGGCACGCCCCGGCGAACGTCGCGGAGGTCGGCACCGTGGCCGAGTTCCCGATGCGGAGCGCGACCGCGGCGGTCAACGCCGTGTCGTAGGGGCCGATGTACTGGCCCTGCCAAAGTGTTACGCCCGCCGTCGTTCCCCCGACGTTCCGCGTCCCCACCGTCACGCGCTGGAAGGTCTTTTCCAAGAGCGGGTCACCCCCGACCTTCGGCGTCCGCACCGTCACCGATACCGTCACCGAACCGCCCGACGTGACCTCAAGCGCACTCGCGGACGGCGTGATCTCCGTCTGCTGGACATAGAACGCGGGGTCGGTTGTCGTCCCGCTCGCCACGACGAATCGCGACACGTTGTTCTCGTCGGGGAACACGGTGGCATAGGCGTGGTCGGCGACCGCGTAGGCGCTCGTCCGATACACCTCGTGCAGCCCCAAGCATTCCCAACTATCGGCGTCAAACACGAGCATCTGGTCGTTCGTGGTCGCCGCGTTCGACGCGCGGTAGCCGAACTTGACCAGATTGGTCGTCGGGTCGTACCGGCACCACGCGGCCCGGAGCAGCGCGGCCGTGAGGCCGAGACCGCGCAACTGCTCCTGTATCCGCTTCCAGAGCGGGATGTAGCCGTAGCCCGGTTCGATCCGGCCGGGCCGACCGTACTGATCCAGAAACACCATCGAACTGTTCACCAGGGCCATCGCGTCCGGCGAGGCGGTCCCGATGTTCTGGATCGCGTCCACGGTGCCCGAGCTTCGGAAGTCCGACGCGGCCGCGCCCGTGATGACGGCGATGGAGTTCTGCCGTCCGCAGTAGATCGCCTCGTTCGAGCCGATGCCGCCCGTCAGTTGGTCGGCGCTCGTCTGCCGGAGCGACCAACTGTTGTCCGATGTCCCGGTCCCGTACCCGGTATCGGGATCGTTCTCCTCGGACCAGCGAAGCGTGATGGCGTCCGAGGCGTCCACGATGAACAGCTTGCCGTAGTAGACCCACGGCGCTCCCTGTGCGGCGTAGTTCCCGTCCGTCAGGTTCGAGAGTACATAGGCACTCGTGATCTTGCGGAGCCTGTTCGTGCCATCGGAGAGGATGAAGTAGTTGGCGAACGTCGTTGCGTAGATGCGGATGTCCTTGTCCAACGCGACCGCGTTCATGCTGGTACTCGTCCGATCCGTCAGCGGATGCGTACTGTTCGACGGGTCGTACTCCACGAGCCGGATACGCACCGCACCATCCAAAAAGCGGAAGCGTCCAGCCCCAGCCCCGTTTATCAGCGTCGAGGCCGTCGTCACGAGCAGGAACCGCTTGACCGTCCCGTCGGTGTTCCGGTACAGCCAGCACCCGTGGATCGGGCCAGTCGTTATTCCGGCTGGCGTGTAGGTATAGGTGCGCGGCGTGGCATCATCTGCGATTACACAGCCCGCCGACGTATCACTCGCAATGGAGGTAATAATCCCGCTGCTGGCACTCGTCGTCACGATGTCGCCGACCGCAAGCTCGGTCGTGAACAAGGTGCTCGTCCCAGTGAGGACATTGCCGGAACTCGTGAACGTCCCCGTGCGTGCGATGGCCGCCCCCAACGCGATCCGCGTGTAGCCGGGCCGACTGATGAGGTCGCCCCCGACCGCCGCCGCCGGATTGTACATGTTGGTGATGAGACTCGCCCGCTTCGCGTCCTGCGCCGCCAAGTTCGGGCTATCGTTCATCCCGATGAAGGGGCCGACCGTGAGCGTCAGCTTCTTGGGCGCGCTCTCCATCTAGCGAATCGCCGGGCCCGCGCGGCCGTACCAGCGGCCTCGGGTTGGGGCATACGTCGGATGGCTGGCCGCGACACTCCCGCTCCGCGCGTACTGCAACTGGATCGCCGTGATGTAGCGGGACCACGACTTCTCGAATCGCGCCTCGAATATCGACGGGTCCTGCCCCTCGATCTCCTGCGCGTAGCGGACGGCGGCCGAGTCCACGATGAGTTCCCGCGCTTGCACGGGCAGGAGCGTGGGCGACACCGTTGCCGAGAGCGTCAGCGGCAACACCATGCACTGGAAATACGGGGCCGTTCCCGAGAACGCCGCGTAGTCGGGCATCCTGATGTGGTTCCCCTCCATCTGGTACTCCACCCCCTCGACCATCGGCGCGTCGGGGATGTCGTTCCGAACCCGATAGAGCGCGACCGCCCCAACCGGGTAAAGGTCGTTCCCGTCCGCGTCGGTGCCGAACGTGAAGGTGTAGGGGTAGGCGCTCTCGGGCGTCAGCGTCAGCGTCGGGGAGCCCGTCACGGTCGCGGCAACACTGATGATGATGGACGATGTACTGTTGACCCCCGTGATGAGCGCCCCGGCCGGAATCCCCGTGCCGCTGATGGCCGCACCGATGTCGTTCAGCAGAAAGAGCGCCGACGATCCGACCGTGGTACTCGCGTTTGTGGTGGTGCTCGCCACCGTGCGCGCGGCAGGGGTCGTGACCTGACGCGGCGTGATGATGCACGCCTTGGGCGCGAAGATCGCCAACCGCGTGAACAGGTCGATCTGCCCCTGCCCGAGCCACGAATAGCACTGGGC
>ERZ1292629.1544-Hain-H43-01um-R1-1544-length-21908-cov-19_pt1 | contig 21908 bp, 23 predicted proteins | sample MGYA00564399_ERZ1292629 | MGnify/ENA primary metagenome ERZ1292629 (study PRJEB36523, sample SAMEA6512636) | groundwater metagenome | collected 2019-01-08 | study: AquaDiva: Metagenomics assemblies of 32 groundwater samples | reverse complement strand
TTGAACCTGTGTTGCGGGGCTGGGAGTTGAACCCAGCCTGCGAGATTATGCTTTATGTTTCTCCGGTTTCCCGGAGTGTCGGACTATGTCTTCTCCGTTGACGAAGTCTTAAGCTTCGCTTATTAAATCGGAGCTTGGCGTATAGTCTCTACGGATTTCCCTCGACTCCTTCGATTTCACTCAGGATTATAGTTCGCTCGGGATCTTTCCTCGGCGTTACCACTTCTTGTAAAAAGACACAGGTTTCACCGATACAGCCAAGATATCAATCATTTTATTGATTGAGCCCATTTTGAGCCTCGCGTGCAGCCGTACACTACCCCGCATATAGCTAACCTTGACATTATAGCATAGAGATATAAAAATCTGTTAGAATATGGCTTGCGCCAACGTAGCTCAGCGGTAGAGCGGAGCCCTCATAAAGCTTAGGTCGGAGGTTCAATCCCTCCCGTTGGCACATGATATCTGTGACTTTTTGTTTATTACCCTGCCCAACCCTGCTTCATTTTTAAACAAAATGCCCGATATATCTAAAATTATTAGTGATATTCACAAAGAAAAAGGAGCCGGTACGGAAAATAAAGTCAGATCAGCGCTTAATTTATTGGAAGAAAGAGGAGGAATTAGTGGGTTTATTAGGTCAGATAAGCTTGATAGGAAGGGAGTCGATTTTGAAGTTATCATTGGAAGGAAAAACTACAAATTGTCCGTCAAAAGTTCGGAGGGTGGGGTGCGTGGAGAAAGAGAGCGCCATCCCGAAAGATTTAGGCATGATGATACCATTTTTATTGTTCCTGACCGAAGAGAATCAATGGAAGATTTGGCAAGTCGGATTATGTCAGAAATACATGAATTAGAAGAACGAATGCACGAGCCCCATTTTTAATCTTAGGATTTGTTCTTTTTTATTCCATTCTGCAAATTTAAATAGTAGAATAGGAACTGTATGAGCAAAAAACGAGTGTTTTCCGGTACGAGGGCGACGGGGAAACTTCACCTGGGTAACTACCTGGGTGCGGTTAAGGGTTATTTGGAATTACAAAATAACTCCGAGTATGAAACCATTTTTATGGTTATGGATTTGCATGCAACAACAACCCCGTATGACGAAAAAATGTTATCCGAAAATACCAAAAATGTGATATTGGATTATTTGGCGGCCGGACTTGATCCTGAAAAATCAATAATTACCGCCCAATCTTTAGTTCCCGAGCATACATATTTATCCTTTCTACTCTCCTCTTTTATTTCCGTAGCCCGTATGCAGCACCTTCCTACCTTTAAAGAAAAAGTAAAACAACACCCCAATAATGTAACAATGGCCCTGTTAAATTATCCCGTTTTGATGGCCGCCGATATTTTGGTCTATAAGGCCTCTCTTGTACCCGTCGGAATCGACCAGGAACCGCATTTGGAAGTAGCCAGGGAGATTGTAAGAAAAATAAACGAAAAATTCGGTTTGGATTTTCCGGAACCTAAAAGATTTGCCACAAAAGGAGAATATATACCGTCTTTGTCGGGGGAGGGAAAGATGAGTAAGTCGGTTGAAGGAAGCTATATTGACCTAACGGATGATGCAGAAACAATTAAAAGCCGTCTTGCCGGCGCACCGACGGATTCAGGTAAGGGCAAGGTTGTTCCAACCGAGGGGGGAGTAGCCAACTTACTAAAATTCGTAGAACTTTTCGAAGGAGAAGGAAAAAGAAAGGGGTATGAGAAAGATTATACAACAACGGGAATCAAATACAGTTCTTTGAAAGAAGATCTTGCCGAGGCTATTTATAAAGAAATTGAGCCTATACAAAAAAAGAGAAAAGCAATTGAGGCAAAGCCGGGTTATGTAGAAAAAGTTATTAAAGAAGGGGCTCAGAGAGCGGGGGAAATTGCAAAAGAAACACTCAAAGAAATCAAAAAGGCGATGGGATTAATCTGAATTATGGATACAGTTAGTTTTGACGATTTTAAGAAACTGGATATAAGGATCGGCACCGTTATCAAAGCTGAGGTTCCTTCCTGGAGCCATTGGGTGATGAAACTGACCGTTGATTTGGGGGAGGAGATTGGAAAAAGAACGATATTTGCCGGGATTATGAAATTTTTTAAAAGCAAGGATTTGGAAGACAGGCAGTTTGCTTTTATTGTTAACCTGGAACCCAAAAAGATAGGCCCTGAAGGGGATAAAAGTGAGGGAATGATGCTTATGGCGGTTACAAAAGACGATGAGGAAACTCCGCCTATTTGCCTGGCTCCGAAGAAGAAAGTACCAAACGGAACCAAAATAATGTAAACTAGCCCTCGATGGATCCAATGAAGGAAATAAATAAAATGGCCAACCACAAGAAAGGCAAAAAAGAAATCAAGCTTAAAATAAAGTTTAATTTCAGAACTGTTTTGTTGGGTTTATTCTTGCTTCTTTTTATACTCCCCGCAATTATAACGGCGCTTGATATGCGCGGAGGAAAGGGAAAGGTTGAATTATCCCAGCTTTTTTCCGACCTTAAGGAAGGAAAAGTCGAAAAAGTTTCCGTTGAGAACGAGAGGCTGCTTTTAACATACAAAGACGGATCTGTTAAATATTCAATCAAAGAAGGTAATGAAAGCTTTACGGATCTATTGGATAAAGTCGGAATTAATCCCACGACAGTACAGTACACAATTATTGACCAAACCTTCACAAAAGCTTTTGGAGGCATAATGGGTGTGGTTTTACCCATCCTTCTTATGCTTGGAGTATTCTTTTTTATCTTTAAAGCTCAAAACAAAGGAGCTCAGGATATTTTTTCCTTCGGAAGGAGTAAAGCAAAACTTTTTGCCAAAGGTAAGCAATCGGTCACTTTTGCCGATGTTGCCGGAGTGGACGAAGCTAAAAAAGAACTTGAGGAGGTCGTTGATTTTTTGAAGCATCCGGAGAAATACCGCAAGTTGGGAGCCCGCACGCCTAAGGGAGTGCTTTTATTTGGTCCCTCGGGTGTCGGAAAAACTTTGCTTGCGCGTGCTGTTGCCGGAGAAGCAGCGGTACCGTTCTTCTCAATGGCGGGAAGTGAGTTTATGGAGATGTTGGTCGGAATTGGCGCTAGTAGGGTTCGTGATTTATTTTCTCAAGCAAAAGCTCAAGCCCCCTCGATTATTTTTATCGATGAGATTGACGCAATTGGAAGGCAGCGCGGAAGGGGCTTTATAGGGGGACATGACGAAAGAGAACAAACTTTAAATCAGATATTGGTTGAAATGGACGGGTTTACTCCAAACGATACGGTTTTGGTCCTCGCGGCTACGAATCGCGGAGATTTGCTGGACCCCGCCTTGCTTCGTCCGGGAAGGTTTGACCGGAGGGTTACTTTGGATATGCCGGATAAAGAAGGACGCGTGGCGATACTTAAAATCCACGCCAGAGGAAAGAAATTTGCCAAGGATATTAAATGGGAAAGTGTAGCCGATAGGACGGTAGGGTTTTCCGGAGCGGATATCGAAAACATGCTTAACGAAGCCGCAATCTTAGCCGCGAGAGACAACAAACTGGATATCGGAGAAAAAGACATAGAAGAAGCGGCAACCAAGGTGAAATTGGGCCCTGCCAAGAAAAGGCTTCAAAGCGACGAGGATCGGCAAATTACTGCATACCACGAAGCCGGACATGCCATTGTTACTCACACCTTGCCTAAAATGGACCCAGTACATAGGATTTCCATCGTAGCCCGCGGAATGAGTTTGGGTCATACCCTAATTCCTCCTGCCGCAGACAGAACCCATGAGACAAAAACCAGAATTTTGCAGCAGATCATAGCGATGCTCGGGGGAAGAGCAGCCGAGGAAATTGCGTTTAAGGAAATGACTTCCGGAGCATCCAACGATATCCAAAGAGCCACGCAACTGGCAAGAGCGATGGTAATTGATTTCGGAATGAGTTCTTTGGGACCGATAAATTTGGGACCGCAAACGGAATTGGGTGAATTTGGCCAACCCGAGTGGTATGAACCGACCCAAGTTTCCCAAGCAATGCAGGAAAAGGTTGACAATGAAGTAAAAAAAATAATGGACGAGTCTTATGCGGAAGCTCTGGTGATTGTTAAAAAACATCGAAAAACATTAGACAAAATAGTGGAAAAACTACTAGTAAAAGAGACCTTGGATAAGGCAGAATTTGATAAGATTGTAGGAAAAAAGAACTCAGTAAAATAACCTCAATGGATTCTTTGTTAGAGAAAAATCAATCGAAATTGGTATTGATCGACGGCAATGCAATATTACATCGGGCTTTCCATGCCCTTCCTCCTCTAACGACCAAAACGGGAGAGCCCATAAATGCGGTGTACGGACTTATTTCCATGCTTTTGCGTGTTATCTCTGATTTAAACCCAACCCACATTGCCGTTTGTTTTGATGTTAAAGCTCCGACTTTTAGACACAAAGCCTTTAAGCAGTATCAAAGCCAAAGACCTCCGACCCATGATGATCTTTCTTCCCAGTTTGAAAAAGCAAAGCGTGTGATTAATTCTTTTGGAATTCCTATTTACGAAAAAGCCGGCTACGAAGCGGATGATGTAATCGGAACCTTGGCGAAACAGGCAAGCAAGATGGAGGAAGTCGTTATCGTGACGGGAGACAGAGACATCTTGCAGTTGGTTGACGAAAAAGTGAAGTTGTATATGCCTATTTTAGGGTTATCTGCAGGTAAGTTAATGGGAATAGAAGAAACAAAAGAGAAGATTGGAGTCGAACCGGAACTTATTGCTGATTTTAAAGCCTTGGTCGGAGATCCTTCTGACAATTATAAAGGAGTGGCGGGAATAGGCCCCAAAACCGCTATTAACCTTTTAAATAAATACGGCAGTGTGGACGGGATATATAAACACTTAGGACAAATACCACAAAAAACGAGAGAAAAACTTATTAAAGACAAGAAAAATGCTATTCTTTCCCACAAATTGGCAACAATTGTGAGGAATGTTCCCGTAAAACTGGATTTGGAATCGGCGGGCATGTGGGATGTTGACAATAAGAAAGTATTAGAATTATTTAAAGAGTACGGTTTTAAGACCTTAACCGAAAGAGTCAAAAAAGCAGGAGAGGAACATGACGGAAAAAAACAAATGACGTTTTTATGAAAATTGCTTTAGTCCATGACTATCTGAATGAATTTGGTGGGGCTGAAAGAGTGCTTTTGGCTCTTTCTGAGATTTGGTCGAAGGCTCCGATTTATACCGCTTTTTATAGAAAGGATTCTCCGGCGTGGGAAAGATTTAAAAATAAAGATGTTAGAGTTTCCTGGGTACACTACATTCCGTTTTTCAGTAGATATCTCCATAGCCCATTAAGGTTTTTGGCCCCCTCGATTTGGAATAGTTTTGACTTTTCAAAATATGATTTGGTTGTAGGATCTTCAGGCTGGTATATAACAAAAGGATTTAAGAAAAAAGGTAAGAAAACTATCGAGATTTGTTATTGTCACACCCCTCCAAGGTGGCTTTACGGTTATAAAACTTCCATTGAGCTTCAAAAGTACTGGCCAGTTAGAATTTACGCGGCGATTGTCGGCCATTTTATGCGGTTGTATGATTTTAAAGCGGCACAAAAGGTTGATTATTTTATAGCCAATTCGAAGAATGTTGCGGGGAGGATAGAAAAATTCTATAGAAGAGACTCCGGTGTCATTTATCCACCGGTAGAATTGCCCAAAGTTGGACATGTTGAGAGAGAGGATTATTATCTGGTTATTTCAAGAATAGTGGGAGGAAAGGGTTTGGATTTGGCTGTTAATGCAGCGTTGGAGTTGGGAATTAAGTTAAAGATTGCCGGCAAACCCGCCGGATATTATACGGAATACAAAATGCTTTCTAAATTGGCAAAGAAAAAAGTAGAGTTTTTGGGATATGTATCCGACGAAAAACGTGCGGAACTTTATGCAGGGGCTAAAGCTTTTCTGGCTTTGGCTGAAGATGAGGATTTTGGGATAACACCGGTAGAGTCAATGCTTGCGGGAACTCCAGTGATTGCTTTTAGGGGGGGAGGATACACAGAATCCGTTGTAGAAGGCAAGACCGGTGTTTTTTTTGATAAACCAACACTAGAAAGTTTGATTGGAGCCATTAACAAATTTAAGGGCATGAAAGTAAAACCCGAGGATTGTATCGCTCAGGCAAAGAGATTTTCCAAAGAAAGATTTATCAGAGAAATAACAAGTTTTGTTCAAAAACATGCCTGAGTTACCTGAAGTAGAAACAATCAAAATCCAGTTAGAAAAATTTTTGACAGGCCGGGAAATTATCGGGGTCGAGGTTAGAAATCGTAAAACTTTAGCGGACGGGGAGGAAAATTTGCCCGGCGGTAAAATTATTGGCGTCAGGCGCTTCGGAAAAGTCGTTGTTATTGATCTGGATAATGACTATTCGGTACTTATTCATTTGAAATTAACCGGACAGCTTGTTTTTCAAGGGCCGAATCTACCCGGGAAACATACCCACGTTATTTTCGATTTGGACGGGGGTAAAAAACTTTATTTTAATGATTTAAGGAAATTCGGCTGGATCAAGATAGTGAAAAGCGGGGATGTAGCAACAGAGAGTTTTATTGCCAAACTTGGACCCGAGCCTTTTAAAGATTTAACTTTAGAAAAATTTAAAGAGATTTTATCCAAAACAAATCGGCCGATAAAGATCGTTCTTATGGATCAGACAAAGATTTCCGGAATCGGCAATATTTATGCCAATGAAGCGCTCTGGTTGGCGAAGATTAACCCGTGCGTGCCGGCCCGGCAGCTAGACGGCAAGACGGCAAGACATCTTTACTCTGTAATTCTAGAAGTTCTGAAAGATGGATTAAAATGGGGAGGGGCTAGTGACCAGGCTTATATCCAGCCCAGCGGAGAAGAGGGGAAATACCAGGAGCATTTTTTGGTTTATGGCCGCCAGGGGCAGATTTGCCAGCGCTGTAAAAAAGCGAAAATTGCCAAAACCAAACTCGGTGGCCGCGGCACCTACTTCTGCCCAATCTGCCAGAAATGAAAAATTTTACAGTTGTTTACGAAGCTAAAAAAATAGCAATTGAGGACCTAAGATCTAATTATGGTGATCTGGGGATATATGCAGGTCCTAGTAAGCATCATCAGTATTGGGCAAGGGATAGTTTTATTGCCTCATTCGGTTCGTGTAGTTTAGGGGATTTTGAACAAGTTAAAAGAAATTTAAACACATTCAGTAGACACCAAAGAGAGGATGGACATATTCCGGCTAGAATAGAGGAAAATTATCACGTTCTTTCTGTCGTTGGGATTAATTTGAGAAGAAAAAGATTCAAGGTTTTGCATAAACAAAGCCAGCCTTGGGCGACAGATGTCATAGACTCCAACGCCTGGTTTATTATTGCTTCTTATAATTATGTACTAATTTCGGGAGACAGGTCTTGGCCGAGAGATAACATTCAAAGTTTAGTTAAAGCCGGGAAATGGCTTTCTTCTAAAATTGACGGGAAGAGTCTTATTAGAGAAGGATTTACAGCCAATTGGCTTGATTGTAATTTCAGAAGAGGCAACATAGCTTCCAGCAACATTCTTGTTTGTGAAGCCTTTTTTTTGCTAGATAAACTACTTCCACAAAGAGTAGGTAAAAAATATTTAGCTTTGTCTTCGAAGTTAAAAGATCTCATTAACAAATATTTTTGGGATGGTAAAAAAGGTTATTTTATTGACTATATAGACCCCAGAGGCTATCAACACAGTGAATTTGCTTCAGATGGCAACCTTTTTTCTATTTGGTTTGGCATTGCTGACGAAACTCAATCGAGAAAAATACTCAATTTTATTGACAGAAATAGTCTTGATGATATACCAATGCCAAGTATTTTCCCCCGTCTTGTTTGGTGGGATCATTTACTGAATCTTTTTATTTTCCCCGCATATAAAACCAAGAATTCATATACTTGGATTGGATGTCTATTGCCTTTGGCAAGAATGGCAATCAAAGATAAAAGGGCTTTCTCAAATATCAATAGAATAGCGAAAACAATTCTCAAATATAAAACCTGTCATGAAATTTTAGCTTCGGATGGCAAACCAGTTAATATCATCTTTTACAAATCTGAAAAACAAATAGCATGGACTGCGGGTCTTTTTGTCTATGTTCTGGATCAAATCGAGAAAAAAAGGTTGAAAAATTAAACTGAGTAGCTGGGGTACTTATTGGTGTCCTTTTTGTCAGAAATAGATTTACTGTAAAGTTCAAGCAGTTTCTCCGCGGTTTTGTCAACCGAAAAGTTCTGTGAATGTTTAAAGCTGTTATTTGAAAGCCTGGAAAGAAGTTTTTCGTTTGAGAAAATACCGGTAATCTTTTCTGCAATTATTCTCGGGTTTGAGTCCAGGATATACCCCGTTTTTTCGTTAATGACCAAATCTTCAAGATTGGAATTCTTTAAAGCAATGACGGGAAGCCCCGATGCGGCGGCTTCAATAATAGAAAGAGGCATTACCTCGGATACGGAAGGTGTAATAAAAAGATGTGCCGCTTTATAAATATCGGGAAGAAGACTCCTTGCGACCTCTCCGGTTACGATTACATTTTCGGATAATTTGTAGTAAAAGAGTTTTTCTTGAAATTGACTAAAAAGAGACCCTGAACCGATAACAATCAGTTTGAAATTGGGGATTGTTTTTACAAGTTCTCTGGCAACTTTTATTAAAAAGAGAGGATTTTTTTCTTTTTCCAGCCTGCCCGTGAAGACCAAAGTCGGTTGTTTAACTGATTTTCTCTTGGGTTTATTAAGAAAGGTATTTTCTATTCCGTTGTGGATTAAGATAGTGTTTTTTATCCCCATTTGTTCAACTCTGGTTTTGGTGTTTTGTGAGGGACAAATAATCTTATCGCATTTCTTAGCAAGTTTTATGATATCCCGAGCAACAATTTTTGAAGTTAATTTATATCCTTGGGGAAAATAGTAATTCAAGTATTTCTCGTATTGGGTATGTGCCGAAAAAAAGAGGGGAACGGAAAGCTTTTCGGCAAGCTGAGAAGCATATTGGCCGATATAAAAAGGATGGTGGGTATGTACAATGTCGGGCTTTAATTTTTTTATTTTAGATACGGCAACTATGGGTATTCCCACCGGATAGGATTTGATAATGGGATTGGGAAAAGAAGGAAAACGGATAACCCCTTTTTCATTATCTTTATACCCCGGAAAGGAAGGGGCAAAAACATATACCTTATGGCCCAATCCCTCCATAGCCTTTTTGATCGAACTGATATGGTAGGTTACCCCGTTTGTTACAGGTAGATAGCTGGCGGTAATAAATAAAATACGCATTAAATGGTATTATACTTTAGAAATATGGGAATAAGAAAAATACAGCTATTCGATTTCAGAAACATTAAAAAGAACATATTTGAATTCTCCAAAGGTGTAACCGTAATTGTTGGCCCCAACGCTTCGGGAAAAACAAATATCTTGGAAAGTTTGTTTTTACTCTCTTCGGGAAAGAGTTTTAAAGCAAGAATCGAGGCGGAAATGATAGGGTACGACTCAAGTATTGCACGTATAACAGGCATAGCGAGTAATCTTAAGTTAGAAACAATACTAACAAGAGGAGAGAATGGCTGGCCGAGAAAAAAACTTCTTGTCAACGGCGTATCCAAGCGATTGATTGATTTTGCAGGAAATTTTAAAGTAACCCTTTTTGGCCCCTGGGATTTGGATTTGGTCACCGCCTCTCCGTCTTTAAGGCGGAATTTTCTGGATGCGGTGTTATCTCAAGCCGACAGGGAGTACAGGCGTGCAATTCTTTCATACGAGAAAGGATTGAGGCAAAGAAACAGGCTTCTGTACAGAATCAGGGAAGAGGGGTTATCAAGAAGCCAGCTTCTTTTCTGGGACAAGTTACTTATTAGAAACGGGAATTACATATCCGTCAAAAGGGGGGAGTTTATTGATTTTATAAATGCCACGGGAGGTTTAAATGATCAGGAGTTTGATCTTACCTATGATAATAGCGCAATCAGTCAAGGAAGACTGGAACAATATATAAATGAAGAAATTGCCTCGGCATCTACTCTTGTAGGACCACATAGAGACGATTTTATTTTTAAAACAGGTGAGCCCCGCAAAAGCCGAGACCTTAGCAGGTTCGGCTCGCGGGGTGAACAAAGAATGAGTGTTTTATGGCTGAAACTGGCGGAGTTGGCATTTATGGAGGCTAAAACGGGAGAAAGGTCTACCCTTTTGTTGGATGATATATTTTCCGAACTTGACCATGAACACCGAAAGGTAGTTGTTGGGGTATTGGATAAACAGCAAACGGTAATTACAACCGCCGATGAGCATTTTATTGAAGGGTTGAAAAAAGTAGAAAAGATATTGCTTTAAGGTTAAAATTGTACCAATGACGGAAAAAAGCGAATCAACATTTGTTCAAAAACAATTTGATTACGATCTTCTCTTATTGAGAGAAAACGATCCGGTAAAGGCGGATATATATTATTATCGATTGATAAAAGAAAGGAATCGCATGCGAGAGGAGGAAGGGCGTTTCATAGGATTGGAAGAAAGAATGGCTATATATCAAACCGTAGTCGACATGAGCGAAGAAGAGGTGGAGGCTCAACAACAAATAATGAAAAAAGAACAAGAGGAAAGAAACAATAAAAGAAAAATAGAGGAGGGCATACGAAGAGAAAAAGAGCGAATACAGAAAACGTGGCATAGACGAACTTGGGTCGATTATGTGAGCGAAGCCATGGAGAAAAAGGAGGAAGAAAAAGAATAACTCCATCTTGTATTTTCCGCAGGGGATGCGGTAATATGAGTTATATGTACATCCCCAAATACTCAATTTCCAATAAGATTCTGAAAAATATCGGTGCTATCGAGGGGTCTAAAGAAGTGATTGAATCTGCTCCTTTGGTTCCCTCTTTTCAAAAACAGTTTCAATCGGACGCAATAGTCAGAACCATATATCACGGAACCCACATTGAAGGAAACGATTTAACTTTAATTCAGACAAAAAGAGTATTGGAAGGTCAGGAAGTATATGGCCGTTCCAGGGACATTCAGGAAGTAATAAATTACCGAAACGTAACACAGCTTTTGGACGAATTGGCCTTTAAAAGGGGAGGATATGAGCCCGAAGTTCTTTTGGATATTCATAAACTTACGGTGGACAAAATCGTTTCTCCCGAGAAGGTTGGGGTATTTAGAACCACCCAAGTTGTCATCAAAGACGAAGCCTCGGGCGAGATAATATTTCAGCCGCCCCCATCCGTTGAAGTCCCGTATCTAATTGAAGACTTTTTTGCTTGGTTGAATTCCCCCGAATTTGTTGAAATTCACCCCATCATCAAAGCCGGAATAGCACACTATATTTTGGTTGCGATCCACCCTTTTGTTGAAGGAAACGGAAGGGTGGTCAGAGCATTTGCGACTTTGGTTTTAATACGGGAGGGATATGATATTAAGCGCTTCTTTGCCTTAGAGGAGCACTTCGATTTCGACCCGGCTTCCTACTATGATGCTTTTGCCCAGGTTGACAAACAATCAAAAAATATCGCGGCGAGAGATCTAACCCCCTGGCTGGAATACTTTACAGGTGTTGTAGCCATTGAACTTAACAAAATCAAAGAAAAGGTAAGGAAATTATCAATAGACACAAGACTAAAAGTAAAAATGGGGGAGCAGGTAACCCTGTCGGAGCGTCAGATAAGGGTTTTCGAATATTTGACCGATCAGGGGTCTGCAAATATGCAGGAATTAAAGAAAGTCGTGCCTATGGTATCGGAAGATACTATTCTTAGGGAAGTAAAGGATTTATTGGATAAAGGTATAATAAAAAAGACAGGAAGTACAAAGGCATCGCGATATGTTATCGCGAAATAGAGAAAATATATGACAGCAACCGATCCGCAATTTTTATACATGATCCTGGTTTTGCCCTCGCTTTTTGGCCTTACATTAATTGGGGAAGGATTGAATAAGGTGATTCATGAGGAAACGGGAGGAATAATCAGTATTATCTTTGGCTTTTGTTTTGTGGGGATGGTTATCTTTGCTTACTTTTTCTTCTCTAACTACCTGGGACAAAGGGTATAACAAATTAAACTTTATCTGGATCAAAGGAGATTTCGTATTGGCGAAGTCTATCTGTAATTCTTCTTTGTTCTGAAACAGTTAATCGATGCCAAGTAGTTTCAAGAAGACCCTCTAGAACCGCGGCGATAACTGTACTGGTTCTGATTTTATCATCACTGGTTCTGATTTTATCATCCTCTAATTTTTCAAGAATGAGATTGTTTAGAGTATCCTCTAGAGTTTTGGTGAGAAGTCCGCTTAATTCTTCTAAATTAAATTTTTCTCTTTCTTTTTTATCTTCCTTGGTAATTTTTTCAGGTAAAACATTAAGCCCCTCGTCTATATTTTCTTTAACGGTTTTTAACGTTTCGACGATATAATAACCTCTTTCTTCAGGGGGTAAATCTTCATCTATGTTTATTCCCAACACTTTTTCTATGTTTCCTAATATTTGAGATGCCGTGGCTTGTTCTTCTTCGGCAATTACAAAAAGATTTCTTAATAATTGTTCTTTCTGGTGTTGTAGAATTGAAGATTCTTCGATAAATTTTACAATTCTAGGATATAGTGGTTGATTTTCGCCCTCTTTTTGCATAAAAAAACTGCCCTTTAGGCAGTGTAGAGAGATTAAAACATACATTTTTTTGTCTGTCAATAGCGTTGTATAATTGGGATAATGAAATTTAAGGAACTGGCTTTGTATTTGGAAAAGCTGGAAAAAACTCCATCAAGGTTGTCAATCACGGAAATTCTCTCGGATTTGTTTAAGAAATCCCCGTCCGGTGAGATAGATAAAATAACCTATCTTGTCCTAGGACAACTGGCCCCTGCATATGAAGGAATTGTTTTTAATATGGCCGATAAAATGGTAGTCAGGGCCATTTCCAAAGCCGGCGGGAAAGAAAACAAAGATGTAGTAGAGCTTTATAAAAAACTGGGAGATCTTGGTGAAGTAGCTCAGAAACTATCTACCTTTAATACTTCTTCAGAGTCTAATCATAATAAACCTTCTGTTTTAGACGTTTATAACAAACTCTTTGACCTTGCTTCCGACGAGGGAGAAAAAAGTCAGGAAAGGAAAGTTGACAAGCTGGCAAAACTTTTCTCTTCCCTTGACCCCTTGAGTGTCAGATTTGTTGCAAGAATTCCTTTGGGGAAATTGAGGCTCGGTTTTTCGGACAAAACAATACTGGACGCCATTTCATGGATGCTTAGGGGGGACAAAAGTCTGAAAACAAAGCTGGAGAAGGCATATCAGGTCCTTCCCGATGTGGGAAGTTTGGTAAAAAGAGTAAAAACGGAGGGAATAGAAAAAGCGACACAAGGAGTAAAACCAATTATCGGAGCCCCTGTTCTTCCTATGCTTGCCCAGAGAATAAAAAGCCCCAAGGAAATGATTGAAAAGATGGGGCAGGTGGCTGTGGAGCCAAAGCTTGATGGATTGCGGCTTTCACTGCATTTTAAAAGAGGTAAAAATGGTTTTATTAAAGCCTTCACCAGAAACTTGAATGATAATTCTTGGATGTTTCCGGAACTGACTCAAATAGGTGAATATATTTCTGCCCATGAGGCGATCTTGGATTGCGAAGCCGTTGGGCTTGATGAGGAGACGAAGATGATGGCTAATTTCCAAACAACGATGACCAGGCGCAGGAAGCATGAAATTGAAGATACCTCAAAGAAAGTGGGAATCGAATTTTTTGTTTTTGATATTTTAGCCAAGGATGGAAAGAGTTTTCTGGATGAACCGTATGTAGTCAGAAGAAAAGCTCTTGGGGCGACTTTAATACCGGGGAAATTTTTTAGACTGGTTGATTATGAACTGACGGAAAATCCGCAGAGAATTATTGAGCTTTATCGAAAAAGAGTTGGCGAAGGGTATGAAGGGGTAATTGTTAAAAAAGCCGATGCGTCCTATGTTCCCGGAAGGACGGGTTGGAGATGGGTAAAGATGAAACAGGGAGAGACAGAAGAAAGTAAACTGGCCGATACAATCGATGCTGTAGTCATGGGTTATAGCTCGGGAAAAGGAAAGAGATCGGGATTTGGGGTAGGACAGTTTCTTGCGGGAATTAAAGACGGGGAGAAAATAAAAACAACTACAAAAGTGGGAACAGGTTTAACAGACGAGCAATTCAGGGAGCTTAAAAGGAGACTGAAAAAGCTTGAAGTCGAAAAAAAACCTGAAGAATATGAGGCGCATAAAAACTACACCCCCGACTATTGGGTTGAGCCTTCTTTGGTTGTAGAGATTGCGGCGGATGAGATAACAAAAAGCCCGACTCACTCGGCTGGTTTGGCATTAAGATTTCCCCGTTTAATAAACTTCCGTGATGACAAAAGCCCCAACGAGGCAACGACCCTGAAGGAACTAGAAGGGCTTTTCAGACTTCAGAGGGGCAGTTAAGGGATTAAGGTATGAGAATAATTGCCGATTTACATCTTCACTCGAAATATTCTCGGGCGGTCAGTCCGCAGATGACTTTGCCGACAATTGCCGAGTGGGCAGTTAAAAAGGGTATTGATTTAGTTGGAACCGGTGATTTCACCCACCCGATGTGGTTTAGAGAACTTAGAGAAGGCCTAAAAGAAGCAGGGAACGGTATTTATCAGGTTGAAAATACAAAATTTCTCTTGACCACCGAGGTTTCCTGTATTTATTCGGACAAGGGCAAAGGCAGAAGGGTACATTTGTTGATAATCTTTCCCAAACTCTCCGATGTCGAAAAATTTAATCAAGACCTGACTGCAAACGGCGCTAATCTTTTTTCCGACGGCAGACCGATAATGGGCCTTTCTCTTAAAAGAGTGGCTCAGATCGCTTTAAATGTTAATCCTCGGGTGATTTTGATTCCGGCTCATGCCTGGACGCCTTGGTTTGGAATTTATGGAGCCAATTCCGGCTACGATAGCCTAGATGAAGCTTTTGAAGATTTAGCCAAGTATATTTCGGCCGTGGAAACGGGCCTTAGTAGCAACCCGGCTATGAATTGGCGGATGGAGGAATTAGCTAATCGTCAAATAGTTTCTTTTTCCGACGCCCATTCGCCCCAGAAAATTGGCCGGGAGGCAACCGTCTTTGAGGTCGAAAACCTGTCTTTTGAGGAAATTAGAAAATTAAATATTGCCCACACGATTGAGTTTTATCCCGAAGAAGGTAAATATCACTTTACCGGACACCGGAAGTGTGATGTTATTTATTCTCCCAATGAAGCTCGGGAAAAAGGCACGATTTGTCCGGTTTGCGGCCGGTCTTTAACTCCCGGGGTGATGAGCCGGGTTGAAAGTTTGGGTAAAAACGAAATCCAAACCGAGACGGAAAAAGACAAATTTGGCGTCAGATGGATTTTTCCCAAGGGCAGAAAACGACCGGGCTATGTGATGATTGTACCGCTTTTGGAAATTTTGGCAGAAGCATGTGGGGTAGGGGTAGGGAGTCAGAAAGTAATTAACAATTATCAATTAATAATTAACAATTGTGGGAGTGAATTTAAGATTTTATTGGAAACGCCGATTGAAAAGATTCAAAAAGTAGCCGGAGGAAAAGTGGCTGAGGCAATTGCCAAAGTTAGAAGCGGAGATATTGCGATTGAGCCCGGCTATGACGGTGTTTTCGGCAAGGTCAAAGTCTGGTCCCACTTCGCTGAAGCTTCGCGGGGCAAGCCAGTCACTTCGCAAGCCTCACTTTTCTGGTAGTATAAATGTATGGGTTTTGAAAGGCATGAGGTAAAAAAGATTCCTAAAATGCCGGGACTTCTGTTTATGATGGGACCGGCCTTTGTCTGGGCGGCAATTGCCCAAGGTTCCGGTGAGCTTATTTGGTGGCCTTATTTCGCAGCAAAATACGGAGTGACCTTTATAGGCTTACTTCTTCCTGCCTCATTAATTCAGTTCTTCGTCAACCGAGAGGTGAGCCGATATACTGCCATAACCGGAAAAGGTATTTGGCACGGTTTTTTAAGTTTAGGGAAGTTTTTTTCATATCCTTTGTTTTTTCTTTGTTTTATTAATTTTTTGTGGCTGGGAGGTTATGCATCGGCCGGCGGAACGGCACTTTTTGAACTGACTCATTTTCCCATCAACTTTTCGGACAGAGCCGGCACCTTATTTTGGGCATATGCATTGATGGCTGGTTTTTCGGCAATCTTTGTCTTTTCTAAGGTAATTTATAAGTCAATTGAGAATATTATGAAGATAGTATCGTTAATTACCGTTGCCGGCTTGATTTTTTCCGCCTTGCAGCCATCGGTATTAAAAGTGGGTTCTGAATTTCTCAAACATTATTTTAACCCCTTAAGTGTTAAATGGCCTGTAAGTTGGGAAACATCGGATGCTTCCCATTTGGTTACTGCCATTGCCTTTGCCGGTATGGGAGGTTTTTTAAATCTGTTATATTCCTATTGGATGAAGGATAAAGGGGTGGGAATGGCAAAATATTCAGCCAAATTGGGGGGACTTTTGGTTAAAGACCACAAGAAAAATGAAAATGAAGATGAAGAATTTACTTTTGCCGACACACAAGAGAACAGTAATAGGTGGAAAAAATGGATGAGCTTTTTAAATTTTGATGCTTTTTTGGCAGTTTTTATTAATGCTTTAACTGCCGGTCTGACAACCTTACTTGCTTTTGCAATTTTGTTTCCCCGGGGGATTTTCCCGACCGGTTGGAAAATAGCCGTCGTGCAGGCAGAATTTTTTAGAAGCAGTTTTGGTTTTTGGGGTGGAATTATATTTTTATTAGTTGCATCAGCTTTCATGATTGATACGTGGGTTGGATTGGTTGACGGAGTTGCCAGACAATTTGCCGATTTTGTATATAAGGTCAAGAGCGGGGGAATGAGCTTTAGGTTTTGGTATTATCTTTGGCTTGTTTTTTTGATTGCAACCTCGTTAATTACAATAACATTGGCCCAGCCCGGAATCTTAATTACCATTGTTGGGGTAATTTCAATTTTTGCTTTTGTTTTTTACATCCCGGCTCTTTGGTATTTAAACTATATAAAAATTCCCCAAAAATATCCCTATTTCATCAAACCCAAAAAATGGGAAAGCGCGACCCTTCTTTTTACCTGGCTTTTTTATGTAACGGTTGCAGGAGGATATCTTGTTGTTGTTTTTTAATTTAATATGATAGCTTTAGCTTTAATTATTAGCCTGTTTGTTTTGACCTTTATTCTGATTAAGGTCTCCGATCATGTAGTAATTGCCGTAAGACGCCTATCCCGTGTTACTCACATCAGCGCTTTTGTTCTGTCGGTAATCATTTTGTCCATAGGAACGACTCTTCCCGAGTTTTTTGTAAGTACAACTTCAGCCCTGAGAGGAGTATCCAATTTATCTTTGGGTGTAATTATAGGTTCCAATATCGCAAACATAGCACTTATTACGGGTATTGCGGCCTTAACCATGGGAAGCATAAGGGTGGACAGCAATTTTGTTAAACGCGATCTTTGGATGGCTTTAGCGGCAGGGGTATTACCCATTTTTCTTATTGTTGACGGAAAGCTCTCAAGGGTCGATGGTTTAATATTGCTTGTGATTTATGCTGCCTATACCACCAGTTTTTTAAAGATCAAATTCAGAGAGATAGTTGAGAGCAATAAAAAAGAAAATTTTGTTCATAGGTTCTGGAGACGATTAAATCACATCGAAAGTACAAGAACAAAAGAATACGGAAGGTTGTTTATAAGCATTGCGATCCTTCTTTTTTGTGCCGACTTGATCGTAAAAACGGCCACATCCCTTGCATCCTTAGTGGGAGTTCCGGTATTTTTAATCGGGATTATCTTTGTTGCAATCGGGACATCTCTTCCGGAATTGGCCTTCGCGCTTCGTGCCGTTAAAGATAAAGAACCAACGATGTTTTTTGGCAACCTTTTAGGTTCAACGATAATCAATTCAACCTTAATAATTGGGTTGGCGGCTGTTATCAGCCCTATTCAGATGGTGATATTTAGCGAATATCTTGTTTCAGGAATTGCTTTTGTGGTGGTGTTTTTGGCTTTTTGGTACTTTATCAAAAGTAAATATAGGTTGGACAAGTGGGAAGCGGTTGTGCTTCTCGGGCTTTATTTGCTTTTCGTACTTTTGGAGTTTGTTTTGTAACTGTTATTCTTCCACATAATTACTTTTATTCCGTCAAACTCCGCCTCTTCAACATACCCTGCTTTCTTTTTCAAAGATTCTATAGCGTTTTGTGTATAAACGGGGGGGATTCTGGGGGTGGTATCGATAATCAGAAAGAAATATTTTTCGTCTTGATTGGATTTGGGTAGTGTATCGTAAGGTGGAATTTGGTCTCCGCCGAGCCAGTTGGGCCTAAAGCCGTATTTGTGCCAATACCAATCATAGTTCCATGCCCAGACAGCGTTGATATATAAAGGATTGGTAACAGTGTCGATGGCAAATTTTTCGCCAGTCGATTTTTGGTAGGTGTATTCCATCACGGCGATTTGTTTGGAAAGAATGGCCGCTTTATCCGGTTCCAAAAGCGGTTGTCCTTGGCCAAAGGTACTTTTTATGGCAGAGAGGTTGGCAAAGACGATTAAGAAAATAGCCGCAATCATAAGTGTTTCCGGTTTGATTCTTGAAATTAGGTAACCGGCCATCAGGATGCCTGGTGCAGATCTTCCAATCAAAAACCAGGGGGCATTATGCGTTCCCAAAAAAAGCATGATGGCCGGAGAAAAAAAGATTACCAGCAAAAATAAATTTCTTTGGCGAGTGGCTTTCTTCTTTGATATCATTTCAAATATCAAAAGAAAAATAATAAACAGACCAAAGATAAGCCCGAATTTGGGATTTTGGGGCCAGAAATTAAGATAAAAAGCTTCCCATCTGTCTCTAAAGAAGATAACAACCAGTTTAATAAACTCGGTATTTCCTCCGCCGACTAACCCCCCGGCTCCTAAAATGCTTTTTACTCCCGCGAATTGAAACTTAATCTCGGTCAGAATCATGGAAAACAGAGAAAAGGTGATAGCAAGTAGGGAATAGATGAAAATTTTTAAATTAGGAAATTTGGGTTTGAGAATAAACCACAAGATTAAACCGGTGGGGATTAAATAGATAAAGAAAAGTTCAAACTGGATTGAAAGGCCCAAGAAAAGAGAAGCCAAAGGCAAACCCCATTTTTTCCCTTGAGAGTATTCCCAAAGACCCCAAAAGAAGACAGGAACGGTCAAAAGGGTGACGGTTGGATTGGAAAGCCAGCCTGAAAATTGGACAAAATAATAAGAGACTGCCGTTAAGAAGGCCGCAATTAAACCTGCCTTGGTTGATTTAAAAAGACTTCTGGCAAAGAAAAACAAAACAACTGCGACAGCGGCATTAAAAAAATTGTTCCAGAGTACTACCCAAATCGGATTTCCTCCCCCTAAGATAATGGGCGGAATAATAAAGTATAAAAAAGCCACTCCGTGATGCAGGCTGGCGTTATTTCCGGCAGTTGGACCAATGATTCTTAGGTCGCGGTTTAGAATGATTTTTCTGGCATCGAAAAAGTCTCTTGCCTGATCAAAACCGACAATCGTGTTTGCGGGCCATACAGCCAGAAATCGAATTGCGAAGGCAAAAATAAAAATAGGCACTAGAAACCAGGGGATCTTCTTCATTTTTTAATAATATCATGGTCTTGACTGGGAAGTCTTTTTCTGAAATCATGAAAGTAGGTTTGGGGGTGATATTTATGGCAACAGAACTTAAAAAAGAAACAGCAGCAGCTTTAGCCTATGTCTTAGGCCCGGTTACGGGTGTGATATTTTTGGTTATCGAGAAAGATCCCTTTGTTAAGTTTCACGCAATGCAGTCGATAGTCACTTTTGTCGGACTTTTTGCTTTGCAATGGATTTTAACTTTTACAGTAATACTGGTATTTTTGGTTCCTTTGGTAGGAATACTCATGTTCGTGCTTTGGCTCCTTCTTATTTACAAAGCATGGCAGGGGGAAAGTTGGGAAGTGCCGGTTTTTGGTAAACTTACAAAACAGCTATTAAAAAAAGCATAAAGTAATTTAAAAAGTGTTTGAAAATCGGACAAATGCAGGAGAACTTCTCGGTTTGAAGCTTTCTTCGTGTAAAGAAAGTGGTTATTTGTTGGTAGCAATTCCAAGAGGGGGCGTTGTGGTTGGAAAGGCAATTTCGGATATGTTGGGTATTCCTCTTACTTTTGTTCTTACCCGTAAAATCGGGGCTCCGGGGCAGAGTGAGCTTGCAATCGGTGCGGTAGCTTCCGGCGGAATTATTGTCAGGGACGAAAAATTAATTTCCGATCTTTCGGTGAGCGAGAAATACATTAATAAGGAGATAAAGAAAGAGAAAAAAGTTATAGCCGAAAGGTTAAAAAAATACGGCAAAAGTACGGTTTCTTTAAGAGGGAAACGGGCAATTTTGGTCGATGACGGAATTGCAACGGGAGCTACAGTAAAAGCCGCGATTGGTTATTTAAGAGAACAAGGGGCCGGCAAGGTGGTTCTGGCTGTTCCCGTTGCTCCAAAGGACACAATAGCGGAGTTAAAACCTTTGGTTGATAAAATTGTTGTTCTTAACACTCCGGACGATTTTTCTTCCGTAGGCCAGTTTTATCGGTATTTCCCTCAAGTAACGGACGAAGAAGTGGTAAGTCTACTTAAATAAATTAAGATCTTATCGCTTTAAATGAAGTAAACTATGCGATAGAATTACTTTCAAGATGAAATTAATTGTAGGGTTAGGCAATCCGGGGGAGAAATATAAGAACAACCGGCATAATGTGGGGTATATAGCGGTGGACAGATTATTAAAAAGAAACCTTTCCAAAGGGACGATAGTTAGAAAGACCAACGTATTTATGAATTCTTCAGGAAAAGTTGTGAAGAGACTATATACTCAATATCATATAGAAACCCCGGATTTATGGGTTATTCATGATGATTTGGATATACGTTTGGGGGAGTATAAAATCCAAAGAGGAAAGGGCCCTAAACTGCATTATGGAATTTCTTCAATAGAAGATGAATTGAGAGAAACGGGATTTTGGAGAGTAAGGATTGGGGTAGACAACCGAGAACCCGGACCCCACTTCGCTGAAGCTTCGCGGGGCGAGGACTATGTTTTGCAGGATTTTACGGACGAAGAAAAGAAAGTGCTGGATAGAGTAATATCTGAAATATGCAAAAAGTTGGTGACGTACTGAAGAAGTTTAAGGTAGAAGAAGATAAGTATATCTCCCGCGAGTTTCAACAATACGGGTATGATTTGGCTGAGGAATTGGGGGATTTAAAAAGAGTTTCCCTCTATATAAAACTTGCCAAAGAAACCCCCAGAGGATTTATGGAAACGGCCAGAAATTTTATTAAAGATGCATATCAGGTAAAAAGCAAACCCAGGCTGTTCATGTGGAAACTTACGCAATTAAAAAAGGAGAAGGCGGATAAAAAACGAGAGACTGGACATATGTGAATTTATCTGTATAATTCCAGTCAAATGAGTCGGTTAAATTTTGAACAATTTATCGGAGAACACGGTTCGCCTGAATGTAGGTTGGTGTATGAGGATGTGACTATAAATTCATCGGAGGTAGATCCTTCCACCGGTGATTATAAACCGGAATATGTGAAGGTACCTTTCTGTGAGACGCATTGTGTTTCCGCGGTCGATTTACCAATCTCACCAACAAAACCTTTAGACCCTTCGTAAGACTATTTGGTTTGTTATATACTTAAATAACTTACCATTTACTTAATGAAAAATAAGGCTTTTATATATATTTCTTTCCTTGTCTCCTTTTTTCTTTTCATTTCCCTTTACAGGAATTGGCTTGACCTAATCTATTGGCCGTTTTGGTTAGGAGGGGTGGTGGGAATTGTCCTCCCCGAACTTGAC